>Ga0080013_1005613_pt1 | contig 11593 bp, 14 predicted proteins | sample ETNvirenome_6_85_FD_69236 | JGI IMG/M metagenome (GOLD analysis project Ga0080013, IMG submission 69236) | Marine viral communities from the Pacific Ocean - ETNP_6_85 (SPADES assembly) (version 2) | ecosystem: Environmental > Aquatic > Marine > Oceanic | place: Pacific Ocean | collected 2013-06-19
TTGAAGCATCCATAACTCCAACGTGCGTAACCGTACCCCAAGAACCAGTTGCAGTTACAAATTCTACTGCCGATCCGTTGGTTGCTGTTGTGGGTGAAGTTCCACTCACCGTCATTGCCGCCATACTCTTTCTAGCGTAAGAACCGCCAGAAACTTCTGTGCCGCCACCTGTATCAGATGGTGCTGCTGTGTATAAAGCTAAATATAAAGTACCTGGTGCTGTGTAAGAATTTCCACCAAATACATGATCTAAAACTTTGTCTTCTAAATAATCGCTAAATCCAGCCATTTTTTACTCCTATGAATTACTTGCGTAATAAGTTTTTGTCCTAGACTTATTTCCATAAGTCCGAACTCGTTTAATTAAAGAACCATCTGAAAACTTAGCCTTTTCATTAGCATCTTCTAAATCAACTAACGCCTTTAAGTAAGCAGCTTCAAACATTGGTACTCGCTCATCTTCCATTAAAAACACGCTTGCGTGTTTTAAGCATCCATACAAATAAATGTCAGGATGGGAAGTAGATAACCAGTTAGAAGTATTACTATCACTTAGAGCTGGTATCTTTGAGTAGTATACCAATTCTAATGTCGAGCTAGTAGATGGTGTTGGTATTAATTCTAAAGTTCCATCAACGATAGAAAAATAACTTGGTGCGCCCGATATATTATCTTGTGCATTTCTAAACACGTCTGCCGTTTCTATTGAGACTTGAAATAAGGGCCTGTATGTTCCTGTTGTAATCTTTACGTTAATAGCTTCAAGCCAATCAGTCGGTAAAGTTAAATATTGTGCATCAGCTGTAGCATCAGATCTTTTAACCATGTCTCTGTGCCTGATGTTACGATTAAATTCTGCTTCTGCGTTGTCTATGAAAGTATCGTAATGACTGGTTAAATCAGTTCTGTTTAACCAATTTCCTATTGCTGTTTTTAATTCATCGTAAGTCATACTTTACCTTCCCATATTCTAAACATTTTATTATCTGGATTGTTTAACCACGCTTTCATTTTAGCTTTGTCGTTAAACCAACCCTCACGCATTGCCTTTTGAACAACCACCATTGGTATTTCAGCAACGTGGCGGAGATCTTTTCCTGGTGTTGTTACTTCAGATAATATCTTAACATTATCTATTATGGGTTGTACGTTTTGTTTGGTGTGAATATGGTAAACACCATCATCGTCTAAGTCTTGCGTGACAATCTTAGACTGAAAATTCTTTTTATATTCTGCTACGGTTTCTTTTTTTGCCATATTAAAGAAGTATGGGGGTGATGGGTGAAAACACCCCCACACTAATTAACTTATGAAGTAGTTAAGTCAGCAACTACACCATTTGCAGCTTCGTTCTTCATTTCCAATCCGAACTCAGTATAAATGGCTTTTGTTTCCGCATCACCGATTGCTCCTAAATCTTGAGTTTCAAAAGCTCTCAAGTAAGCAACGGAGATGTACTCTGGATCAACTAAAAGGGCCGATCTACTTCTTGAGAAGTTAGATGGAACAACTTTAATGTCACCAAAGTCACTTGTGTATACAGAAACAGCCGCTTGAACGTGATCCGCTGGGATACCTTCAAGTGCTACCGCTTGTGTAGCAGATGCTCTACCAGTGAAAGCTGAAACAGCTTGCTTGTTAAAAGCACCAACTATCATTACTGATGGTGAAGCACCGTTTCCAAAACAAGTTGAAAGAACTCCTTTCAAGATTGTTTCAGTAAACGCTCTTTGAGTTCCATCGGTTGGAGCTGAACTTTCGTTAGCAGCATCCGCACCATTAGTACCCCTACCATCGTTAGTAGTTATCCAAGATTCAAAACCTCTTGTTGCTCTAACTGTAGCAGCTGCACCGTTGTTTCTACCTTGTGCACCACAGATAGTTTTTTCAACGTCTCTTTTTAATGCACGCCCTATAACAGACATTTGGTGAGCCATTTCTGACTTCTTAGCAGCTGGATCTGACGCTTGTTGTGAACCAGTAACGGTTGCGTTTCTTGTATTAATTTGACAAACGTTAGCTGCTCTTACTGTAGCAGTAGAAGCCGCTCTTGAAATTTCACCACCCTCAAGAACACCTGTTGATGTTGCTGCGGGTAATGACTCTGTTTGCCAGTCGAATTGAACATTTTTGACACTTCTTTTACAACCAAGAGAAACCAAAGGGGTTTCCATAGGGGAGATGTTATATATCACATTAGATAGATCTTCCCTGTCGGCTGTGGCTGTGTAAGTATCAAAAGCATTTGTTATTATTGCCATGATATTTTCCTTATTTTATTATTAATTTAATGCTTTAAAGCATTGATTCAAACACTTTAGTTGCGTCTGACATCTTGCCAGACTTCGCTAATCTCTGACGGAGACGCTTTCCTTTATTTGGAGTTACAGGAACATTTGAAGTGCCTGGTCTGGCTACTTTAGCTTTGGTTGCAACTACAGGTTTCTTTTTAACACTCTCTTGTGTTTTATCATGTAGCATCGCTTTTCTAATTGCTAGAACAGCTCTGTGATCGTAAATTTGGTTTAATTCATTTTCTGAAAAACCAAGTTCAGTAATCGCATACTGTTTTAACTCTGCTCTTCCGTTGGCTGCCTTTTTGGGGTCTTGCCACTCTGGAATCGCACTTACTAAAAGCTGTGCTTCATTTTGCACTTGAGCTTGTAAATTCTGCACTTGCTCTTGTTGGCTTTGTTGCAACATTCTTTGTTGCTCCGCTAACACCGCATCTTGCTTTTTCTTGTTTTCTTCCCAAGAAGCTCGTTGCGAGTTATAACCAACAGGATCGTTCTCCGCTAAAGCTACCCAATCAGGTTCATGTTGCATACCAGCTTCTAACTGGTTACGCATTTGATCTAGTAACTGCGTATAAATTGCACGCTCCTCTCGGACTGCATTAGTTTCGGCTTCAGCGTTTTTTCGATGATTAGCCAATTCTTGCGTTTTCCGAGTGTAATCAGATTGCCTACTGTATCCGTTTTTAAGTTCATCGAGCGTGACCTCTTGTTCTACTCCATCAACACTTATAGTGTAAATGGAGGGTTGCTCTTCACCTTCTTCTTCTACTTGGTTAGCTTCTAATTCTTCTTCTTCGAGTTCGTCATCGTATTCTTCACCCTCTAACCCTTCTGCTTCTTCTACTTCTTCAGTAGCTTCTGCTTCAAGTTCTTTAGGTGCTTCTTCGACAACTTTCTCTTCTTTTGCTTCGACACTCTCTTGAGATTCTTCTTGTTGAGTCAATAGAGCTTCGATAGCCTCTTTGCCATTATCTAAACTGGAGCTAAAACCAGTCGCTTTTGCGTTGTTGGTACTCATAGTAATTTCCAATAATTAAACTAAGTCTATATTATGCAATATTTTTCTTAATTTTGACAATTTGATTTTTCTTTATTGTTCCTCGTTCCACAATTATTCTTAATTGTCTCTCAAATTCTGGTATTAATTTCATTGCCATCCACAGCTTTTCTCTTTCTTCTGATTCGTCTTGTTTAGTGGAGGCCCAAATATTTTTATATTCATCCTCAAGCATTTCCATAGCTTCTTGGAAGATTTCATTATCAAGGATGTCTTGAGCGATACGACCTCGCTCTATGTCTCTTCTGTTATTATCTGCCATCTACCCTATCTCGCAAAATAGGCTTCTATTCTTGCAAGCCTAGCTGGGTCATTATAATTATATGTTGGTATGTTTATTGCCGCGGTTCCAGGTTTTATAGCAACTGGCGCAACAGGAACGCTATAACCCATAGCGTCTGCCATATTTTTACTTAATCTGTCGTGTTCTTCTTGCTGTTGGGCAGTTAATGGCCCTCCTCTGGCATTTAATGTTGGGATAGCTACTTGAGGTGCTACTTCTGGTATTAATGTTTGAGCTATTGGAAAATCTAACTGAGGATTAGCGTCTAATAATGAAGTTACAACACTATTTACCGTTTCTGGTGTTGGTACTGGTGCTATTGTTGGTACTGCGACAGGAGCAGCAATTGGTAGTTGTGCCTGTATAGGTAAGGAAGGAGTTGTTATTTGTTGTATGATTTCTTCAATTGAATCAGCAACTTCAACTGGTTCAGGTGACTGAACTTGAACGGGTGAGTTCGCCAAAAGATTAGGCATTTGTATATTTACATCAGGTACTCTTTCGTAAGTATTAAAATCTAAGGGTTTAGATATAGTGGAAACGCTTGGCGTTTCATTTAACAAACCAAGACTATCTAGAACCTCTTGCACATCTACTAAAGGAGTGGGTTCTGGTGCTGCTGGTATGATGGTTTCATTATCAAACAACGATGCGCCTAAAGATGGGTACGATGGTTCTGGAACTATATCAGTAACGTTGATGTTGTTGGTTGGTAGGTCTTGAACCAAATTAACTATTGGGTCTTGGTATGTTGGTTCAAGCATTGTGTCTGTAGCTACAATTTCGTTATTAACTACAGGCGCAACCATATCTAATATTGGAGTAACTACAGGTTCGGCTACGGGTTTAACCATGTCTAATATTGGATCTTGATAAATAGGTTGATTGGTTATAGTACTTTCAACCACCTCTGGAGGTGCTACTGGAAAACCAACTTGTGGTTCTGGAGTATTTAATAAACCACTAAAATCAATATCGTTTAAATAAGTTGTGTCTAAACTGCCAAGAGGAGAAACTGTTTGTGGTCTTGCTTCTAGAAGTTCCTTAATCTTTCCAATCGTAACACCAGGAGGTGCGTAAGGCATTTGATTAGGAATTGGATCGTAAGCTCCCTGACCTGTGCCTAAATTTAAAACGGGTGCTGGTTCTGCATAAAATGGTTGCTCTTCAAAAACTGGTATAGATGGGAAAGGAACTCTACTTGCTCCCTCTGCTGTGTAACCCATTGGCTGATCCATACTGTAAGACATTCCTGGTGCAATCATTGAGGGGGCGGCTTCACCACCAGCTATAGAACGAGCAAAATTTAATCCACTTAATAAATTATTTCCCCCCTTACCACCAACACCTATTCCAGATGCACCTGATTGAAAGAATTTAGTTTCAGCAGCGTCTCTTGCTCCAGGATTAAGGTAAGTATAACGCTTGTGTTCGTCTGGAACTCTGCTCCACCCTTCTGTAGTGCTACCCACCTCTTGTGTGTTTGGATTAAACCAATAAAAATTCATTGAGTTGATGTGTTCACCACCAAATGCTCTTGTACCTATATCACTATCTGCGTATGGATTGTATGCTGTTTCTGCCATTACTTAACCTCGAATAATTTATCTATTTTTTGTTCCATTTTATCTAAAACTTCTAACACCCTTCCTATGTCTGCTTGCTGTTGATATTTTGTTACATACAACGTTGGTATTTCTTCTCTTGTCTTGTTTAATAAAATGTTCACTCTTTTTATCTCACCTGCATTAGAACGAATATTAAATAATACAGGAGCTACCACCAATGTTAAAAGAATATTCCAAAACAGTATAGGGCTGACATCCATTTCTTAATAACTCCATAAATGAGGGCGAGGTCTGTTCTCTTCTGACTTTGATATATCCAAATGTATAAATCGCCCATTTCCTTTTTGATTAACTCCAATTCCTGGCAGATTTCTCTGCATTGCTAATTTTAATATTATATACGCTTTTTCGTGTGACGCACTAATATCAACTGCTAAACCTGAAGTATGAACTCCTGGTGATGATTTCTTTTTCTCTATGGGGTGTTCATCACATCTATAACCAGACGTAATAATAAAAGGAAAATCAGCATCCTCTCTAATTTTTTGAACCACATAAACAACTCTTTCATCTATGCCATGTTTTCCACAATGTTGACAGGCAAACTCTTTAGGAGAAAAATTAGGAAATTGATCCCAGTCTATTTTTTCCATTTATTAAAAAAATCAATAACTTTCTGCACCTTAGATGTTTGTTTGCGATCTAAAACTATTCCTACAGCAACACCAATTAAAAAAATTATTAAATATTCCATATCAACTCCTATAATAAATAAACACGACCATCAATTTAATGACAGTTAATTAAAACAAAGTTTTACACATTGTTTCTTTCTACCTTTTTCATTTTTTCGTAAGTCCTAAGACCACCCAAACCCAACATTCCCATAAGAATAGAACTGAGTTGAGAAAAATCAAACGTAGGCAATTCAACATCAACGCCATTAATAACCACTATAAATTTGATGAATGGCTCTAAGATAAAATGATACGCTAAAGCCACACCACAAGTCCAACCCACGAAGGGCCTCCAACCAGAGACAAATAAACTAGAGCTTTTAGCCTCTTCTTTGTTTAATTCTATTTGTGCAAGATTGGCTTCATGAAAAGCCATTTTCATTTCTTGGTCTAGTTTTGCTTTTAGATCTTTGTCTTGAACAAACTTGTCAAGAACTTTACCAGCTACACCAGTTATTGATTCTGCTATACTCATTTTTTTATCCTAATTTTCTTTATGGGGTTGGTCTATGTGGTCGTCAAATTCTTCTTGAATTTTAGCCAAATCTTTTTGTATGTACTCAATGTTTAAATCTTGAACCGCATCGTCTGGTAAAGCTCCAAGTTCACCTCTGGGCCACTTAATTCTAAATTCTTCGTTGGTTGCAACCGAGTCTTGCATCCGAATAACGTCTAATTGCAACTGAGCTATTTGACCAGTTAATGAAAAATAAATACCAGCCATTGACAATATCGTGGCTAACATTCCTATCAGACTTTTTATGTCTATTGTTAGGGTGTTTGACTCTTTAATACTAAGATTGGTTTCTTGTTTTTTCATTACTTCTTCTTTTTATAACCAGAAGCGTAAATAGCTTTCCCTTGCTTTTTAGCTTTCGCTTTAGACTTGTAAGTCTTTCCTGACTTACCAAACTTATATCCGCCTTTAACTTTCCTTACTGGCATTACTGAACGCTATTGGGTTTTATCAAACCTTGTGCTTGTATCTTAGCGGCTTGTCTTAATACCTCTCTATCACGTTCCATTAAGCTCTTAATCTCTGCTACGTTAATCTGCGCTCCGTACTTCGCTTGAAGTTCTGCACTCTTTAACATCATATCCGCTTCAATCTCGTCTCTCTTCAGATCATCTTCCATGATTAGTTTTAGACGATCTGTTTCTGCGTCAATAATAGCTTTTTGCGCTGATACTTGAGATTTTTGCAACTCAGCTTCAGCTAACAACGTAGCTGGGTCTTGTTGCGGTGGAGGCGGTGGCATTGGAGGGAAGTTTGCGTTAACAAATTGGTTGGAATCTTTAAATCCAGCCATTTCAATCATTTTCTGTAGCGTATTGGCGTACATTTGAGGTGTAACCATAGGGTTTTGAGGCCCTAATTGAGCCATTATTTGCTCTTGTTTTTGCGCTACCATCATCAATGTAGATACTCTTTCCTCATCGCTTGAGTTAGTTATAGCTACATTAACCACTATGTCTTTGTCTGCATCCCAGACTCTAGGATCTATTGGTATAAAGTTATTGTTTAACCTAACCATCTCTTGTTGGTCTTGGTGTTTAACGATTAAACGATTAACCAATCTAAATAAATCAGTCATGCCTTGTTCAGCAAATATACGAGCAATCATTTCAACTCTACCTTGAGCTGCGCTCATGGTCGCTGCTACCGCAGCTTTAGTTGTGCTTTGTAACGCTTCAGCGTTCATACCCATAGACGCTTTAGACACGCCTGTCCTTTGTTCTTTCGCTTCGTCTAAATAATCCAATACTGGAAAAGCAGCTGCTCCTACAAAGGGAACAGTAAAGGGTTGCACCATCCCTGGTGCGCGCATCCTGATCGGTTGTCCAATATCGGAATTAAGCACGTCATCAATATTAACTTGACCTTCCACTACACCATATCTGGGGAAGATAGAGTGTCCAAGCGAATCGAGAGTGTCTCTCATAATTTGTGACTTCGCTCGTTGTAGTGGCATGACGTAATCCGCAATAGAAGTACCGATTGCAGTATGCGGTTCTGGATCGGGGCAAAATAGGACAATGGGGAGATCGTCCCATTGCATCACGTTAGCTATGGTTAAACCACTACCAACGGTGCAAACTCTAATGCGCTCTGCAATTCCATCACCATCCAAATCGTAAAATAAATAATGCTCAACGTATAAACAATTCCTTGAACCAGGATCATTTCTATCATCTGCGTAAACATCATCGTAAGGTTGACGTGCTTGCTGATTATTCCATTCATCGGCATCAAATTCTGAATTCCCACCGCCAGCGTTCTCGCTAACGAAATCGTAGTCGTAACCCATAGCTACCAAGTCGCTTACGGTTTTCATCATTCTATGAGCAACGTAAGAACTGGATTTAATATCTCTAGCGTCTCTCGCTATTAATACTTCTTCTGGTGGGATAGCTTCGATGCAAACTTTATTAGCTTTCTTAACTCTTCTAATAATTACATCGTATTCAACAGGGAACTCTTGTTCTATTTGCTCGCCTGTCATTTCATCTAAAATAATTTGCGTTTCGTATTTAACGCTTTCCTCAACAATCTCTACGTCTGGGTCTGAAACCAACGCCATGTATTGTTCTCTATTAAGTCCTGTGTAGTCGTATGTGGAAGAAGTAACCGAATCATCCCAAAACGCCTTGACAAAACCTGTTTTCCTTACGAGCGCATCTTTAAACGCATCGTATAAAACTTGGAAGCCATTGTTCTTTTCTTGAATAACGTGGTTAATGTAATCCGTTTGTTGTTCCGCTAAAGGTATATCTTCAGGGCCACTGGGTACAAACTCGACCACTCTTTTAGTACCAAAGAAAGTGCGTAGTAGGGAAGGTAGCATATAGAGAACTGAATCTCTTACGTCTGTTGATATATATTCAGATTGTAAATCACTACCACCTTCAGGCTCATCGCCCATGTAGTATTTAGTTGCTTCGGCACGATCTTCGCCTATTGCATCTATAAAGTCTTGAGCATCATCAAGTTCAGATTTAAGAACGCCTTGTAGCTGTTCTAAATCTACACCTTCTTCTTCGTTAGTTTCCTCTCGCTCTTTTTTTTCTTCTTTAAGTTCTTCTTTAGCGTATTTATCTGCCATTGGTTATTCCTATGTAATTAACTAATCCGTATAATACGGCTCTTCAATGGCTTCTTGAAAGAGTAGCCATTAAATGAAAGTGATCCAGAGAAGTTGGCGGCATCTGAAGCCATTGTTAATGCTAAACTATCTGCTTTGTCAGGACTTTTTATGCCCCGCCTTTTCATGGATTCTTTACTTTCCAATTTTATTTTACCACTACTTGTATACTCGTAGCTAGGTGAAACTAATTGAGCCATTAAATCATCATCTGGCGGTAGTCTGCAATCTCTTTGTACCAACCAGTCTTTAATTTTAAACCATAATTCAGCACGAAGGTTAAGATAGTTTTTATTGGTCGCTGGAGCTTCAGAAACATTCACTCCTCTTATGGGTAAATTTAATTCTCGCAGTCTATCCACCACACCACTTCCCAAACCAATAACGTCTACCAATATTTCTTGTGGTTTGTTTTCAAACGTAGCGTTGTCGTATTCAGCTTTAACAGCTCCGCACAGTTGCATTAAATCCATAGACTTATAGGTTTGTATTTCTAAGACGGTATTTCCTTGACGTTTGCATAGCGCAGAATTATCGCCACCAAAGCGAGCTACATCCAATCCCCATAAAATAGCTTGTTCGGTGGTTAGCGATACTTCTCTATCAATCGCTGCTCTTACCAAGTCCATTGGGATAACTGTATCGTCATCCGCTTTGGGGAACTCACCCAATACTTCAACTCTGGATACGGTGGAGTCCTCTCCGTATTGATCGAGCATTTGTTGGAATACTTTTTTATCCGTACCTTCTACTTCTCTACTGTCTATCTGCTCGGTATTCCAAAAAGATTTAGCACCATGAAAGCTGTCATAGAAAGGGCCTTGATTTCTTCTAGGGTTGGAGAAGGCGAACCAGAATCTATTTTCGGTGGGTTCTGAAAAGAACCCTTCCGCTACTGAATAGATAGGAGCTGGAATACCTGATGCTTCATCCATGATTAAGCAAACTCCGTAGTTACTGTGGATACCAGCAAAAGCGTCTGGGTTTTCTTCCGACCAGAGTTGCGCTTGTGCGTAGTAATAGCCTGTGTCTATTTGTAGATCTTTAACTAAAGATGCTTCAAACCAATCAACGGGTTTAAGCGTGGTGGCGGTTTTATTAAACCAATGTCCATTAATGGATAGCGTTAGCCACTTACCTAACTCCGCCCACGTTCTTGAGCGCAGCTGTTGTTCGGTGTTAGCAGTTACAATCACAGTCGATCCGAGACGGGTCGATAGCATCCACAATATAATCCACGCAACTAAAGCGGATTTACCGATTCCACGACCAGATGCAACTGCCAACCTAAACATATTGGGGTCAAGCTTCCCAGCGTTCTTTTGAATATGGTTTGCCAAATCTCGTAAAATTTTCTCTTGCCACTTGCGAGGGCCTTTAAATCCTTCGAGGGGTGTGCCTTCTTGATCCCAGGGGAAAACGTATTTTACAAAGTTAAGGGGATCGTCTTTTATATTGGCAGTCCATAGATCCGCCATTAATTCTTCTTCTTGTTTTGCGCTGTATTTCATTTTTTATCCAAAAAGGCTTTATAAGAATCCGCTAGAGCTAGTATTGCTGTTAGTGGTGCGTTTTGTTCTTCCAAGTATTTGAGTTGATCCAAGTATGGTTTGTTAGAGGGGTAGTTACAATCATCAAGAACGTGCCTTGCAAACATTCCTGTCTTATCGTCTCTCTCTACGTGTTGTAAGAGGAAGTGATAGAAGTTCATCCTTGCCCTCTGTATTTCTTTCTATCGTTGTGTTTATTTCTGCCAGAACCAAAGCTGTTTTTAGAATTACCAATGGATGTTTTTTTATAGCGACAGCGAGATATGTCTCTTACTGAGAGTTTATTGAAGGTTGCTTTTCGTACCATTATAAAAAAATAAAATAAACAATAAGTAATCCAAAAGTTAAATTTACAAATAAAAGGGTTAGTTCAGGTCTATTCATAAAAAAAATATAAAAAATTTAGTTCATAGCTACCACAATATATACCCCCCAACTTTTTTTGAAGGGGGGTGACTAAAAGATTTAAAACTCTGGAGATAGTGTAGAGAAAAAGACCATCTTTTAGTCGTGAAGCATTTGAGGAGGAGAGAGGCTTCATGTCTTTTGAGGTTTATCTGATTTTTTATCTGTTGAGCCTGGAGCGGAAAGCCTTACGTCAGGCACTCTTTCGCCCTCTATAATATTAGCTGGTGCATTTGAGGTGCTTAATCTTAGCCTGGCATTGTCCAAAGCTGAACCAATGCTCAAAGTGTGATTGGTTTCAACCCTGTCGGCCCAGCTGTTTACGTCTCGGTTCTTGAGGTAAAAGATCTGCGCAGTTACGTTGCCTTCGTTGGCTGATTTAAACAAAGAGTTGGTAACTTTCGCCAACCCCTTTGCTTCCCCCCTTTTTATAGCATCCGACAATTCCAAACTTCTTTTTTTATTCTTATTGTATGTATCCCAAGAAATGCCTAAAGCACGCGCTATTTGAGTCGGCCCAAGACCTTGAGCTGCTAATTGTTCAACCTTGTCG
>Ga0080013_1005616_pt1 | contig 11585 bp, 19 predicted proteins | sample ETNvirenome_6_85_FD_69236 | JGI IMG/M metagenome (GOLD analysis project Ga0080013, IMG submission 69236) | Marine viral communities from the Pacific Ocean - ETNP_6_85 (SPADES assembly) (version 2) | ecosystem: Environmental > Aquatic > Marine > Oceanic | place: Pacific Ocean | collected 2013-06-19
ATCAAACCAAAGTAGCAATCTATGGGCAGGTGGAACAGCAGGTGTAGGGGGTGAATATTTTGATGGTGCAATCTCAAACCTATCTATCTACAAAACAACCCTCGATGCTCAAACCATAAAGCAGTTTGCAAAATCAAGGTTTACCCCAATGCGTGATAATCGCTTTTCTGTGGTGGATTTTGATGGAACGAATGATTATGTGGATTGTGGCACAGGATTATGTACATCACTTGGAGATGGCTATGATGGTGGTTTATCAGTATCAATGTGGTTTAAAGCAGATGTGACCTCTGGGGTAGATGATGGTCTTTTTAATTTTTCGAGTTTTGGAGGTAGTAGTGGAGAGTTATTCATTAATTTAAATGGGAATAATATTAATGTCAGATTTGCTGATGCTGTTACATCGATTACATCATTTACAGATATAGCAGGATGGCATCATCTTGTGGCTGTTTATGATGGTTCTAACAATATTCAATATCTTTATCTTGATGGCGTGTCGAAGGATAGTGATGCCAATTCTAACACTCTTGATTTAGATGGATTAAAAACGATTATCGGTGGTTATTTTAATTCTTCCTATGTCCTAAATGGAAAAATCTCATCAGTAGCAATTTACAACACAGCCAAATCAGCAGAGGAAGTCTACGCTCTGTATAGCAAGGGTATTACCTACAACGAGAGTTCTGAGTCTGGGTTAGTAGGACTATGGAGAATGGGCGATGACACAAGTAAAGCATATCCTACGATAGCAGATTCAAGTTCTAACTCAAACGATGGTACGATCACAAATGGTGCATCAGATGACATAGTACAGCAAATGGTAGCAGGATATGATTTAGGTGCATTTGAGAGTACAGGTGAAGAGTTGGATGCAAGTATAGCAAGTTCATTAACATGGATAAATAGTTCTTCTGATGCCTATGAAACATTTGTAACAAGTGGAAATAGTATTACAAATGCAATAAATACAGGTTGGGGAATTATTTACACAAGTGATTTTACATTAACATCTGGAAAAGTATATAAAATTAGTTTTGATATGAATATATCAAGTGGTTCAATAGATAATGTAAGAATTGCAATAAATACAAATTTAGATAGCGGATTACAATTAGATGATGTACCTGCAAATGGAACAAATACTTTTTATATAACATCATCTGCTACAGGAAGTAGTTTTAAATTTGGTTTCAGAGGGAATGATGCAGTAACATTTTCATTGTCAAGCCTTTCAGTCAAAGAAGTCCTCCAATCAGCAGACCTAAGTGACACTTACCCTGCCATCATAGATGTAAATGAGCCTGTTGGAGTAGAATTTTGGGATTCAGATGCAAGTACATTTGATAGTGGCACACATTCTTGGACTGAATATGGAGATAATGACATAGATAATGAATCTGGTGCATTAAAAATAACTTATGTTGATAATGCTCTAGGTGCTTATGTCTGGCTTAAAGATGCAAGTGATTTATCTTCAGATTTAACAGTTGGAAAAACATATAAATTTACTTTTGATGCAAAGGTGAGTAGTGGAGCATCAGTTGATGTAACAGTAAGCACTTTAGCAGGTTCTCCTCAAGTTATAACTGAAACAAGTTTTACTACAAAATCAATTTACTTTACAGCAGAAAACACAAATAGCACTTATGTTGATACAAGAAATATGGGGAGTGGTGAAATAATCTATCTTGATAATCTTTCACTAAAAGAAGTACAAGGCAACACAGGCACAATGACCAACCAAGCCGCAGATGATTTAGTCTATTCCTCAGTTCTGCCAGATCAATCCTTTCTCACAGGGGTAAACTCTGCGTATAATTTTATAGACGTGGATGGAAGTGATGAATACATTGATTGTGGTGATGGTACTTCACTTGATACTATATCAGCTATGTCGTTTTCTATGTGGTTTAAAAGAGATGGAACTTCTACAGACCGATTAGCATCCAGAGATGATGGTAGTAATCAGAATTGGCAAGTGTATATTTATAATAATAATGTAATTTTTGATTTTTTTATAAGTACTTCGGCAAAATATATAACAGGAAGTTCAACTATATCTGCTGATACTTGGTATCATGTATTATTTACACATGATGGTTCAAATCAAGTTTTGTATATAAATGGTATTTCTGATGGTACAAGCTCTCATTCTGGAAGTCTTGATAATGATGATATTTCTTTATTTTTAGGAAGAAGAACAACAGAGTATTTTAATGGTAAAATTGGGCAAACTGCTCTCTGGAATAAAGGGCTTTCAGCAACTGAAGTGTCTGCAATCTACAATTTAGGTAGGCATGGAAATCTTTTAGATAGTTATTCAGATAACTTAGTTGGGTATTGGGCAATGGGTGCTTTAGATGCCTCAACAGGATTATCTGATGTCGGTAATGGCACTATATATGATCGTTCTGGTCAAAGTAATCATGGAACTGCTACCAATACTGAGGCGGCAGATTTAGCAAGTTCACCAAACGCTACCCCTAATGGGTATGCCAAACAAGACACAAATAGAAGTACAGATGTTAAATAAAAGGAAAATAATATGAGTGAAGAAATAACAAGCAGGTGGTCAGATGATTATTCAGGAAGATGGGTAAACCGTGCATACATGGTGGTCCCAAAAGCTGATATAACTGCTGCCACTCAAGAAGATGGAACTAACGCATTAATTGATAATGCAATACAATCCAGTATTAATACACTTAGGTTAAATAATGGTGAAACAGGTGACAGTAGTAAAGCACTATTAAAGTTTGCCTGTGATAATGATCCAGACAATGACCCAAGTGCATATTCATCTTATACCAAACAATCTCATGCCCAGATCATGACCACATTAGCAGGTACTGACTGGACTGCAGAGATTGAATAAGAACGAGAAGAAACTCTTATTCTGGTGGATAGTGATGTTAATAATGATATTGGGTGTAATCACTACAGTCTCTGGCTGTAATAGTGGATGGTCAGTTGGGAATTTAGAAGTAAGTCCCTCTGATTCAGTTCATATAGATTATTTAGTGATAACAGACCAGGATAGTACACAGCATTTATACAGGCCTTCTATTGGAGAAGGAATTATTGTTGGTGATAATTATTGTTATAAACACAATATCTGGGAAGATGTAAGAAAGACAAGTGAGTGAGACAAGTAAACCTAAGACAGCAAGATCATATAGGGCAACTGTCGTTGGTGACAATACTGTTGTTAGCATTAATCTTAAATGGCTTGGGCAGATGCTTGTACTTATCGCTAGTCTTGTGTATGGATACTATCGCATTGAAACAAGAATTGCAGATCTTGAGCGAGGAATACAACTTGCTAACGAAGAAATTGAAGATCTTGTATCCAAACATATAGCAGATGAAGAAGTTAAAATTGCAAAGATGCAGGAACAATTAGAATGGTACGAAAAGGAATTATCTCTCGAATTAAATCCCTTAAACTGGGGAAAGAAAAGAAAAAAGAATCGAAAGTGATGAAAGATTTAAAGAATTATGTCAAGTTTATGAAGATGATAGGGAAAATATAATGACTTCTGAAGTTATAACATTAATACAAGAGTTAGGGTTCCCAGTAGCTATTAGTGTTGGTTTAGCTTTTGCTTTGTATAGTGTAGTAAGGTTTATTTTAAAAGAAAAAGTAGAAGATACTTTAAAAAGATTTGATGAGAAACATGAAAACTTACAACACAGGTTAGATATAATTATGGATGAACTTGGTAAGGTAAAAAAGTGGAACGCAGAGATTAAGTCTGATTTAAAAGTTTATATTGATTTAGTAATGAGGAATAAATAATGAATAATTTATTGTCTTTTTTAAAAAATAGGGATAAAAAATTAACAGATACAGAAAAGTGGGAAAAATCCTTAGAAGAAGCTGAAAAACTTCATGGTTTTACCAAAGCACCAGAGCCAATAACTGGAACTTTTCCAGATATTTCTGCTTCACCTTTTGTTTTAGCTAGAAGGTTTGGTCATGTTTTTAAACAAATAAAACAGGGAGTACATAATAGACCATTGGACTTTTTACTTTCTAAATACGGTAAATCAAATCATGCTAGAGTTAGAGCATTAATTGAGGAAAATAAAGCCATTGCTATGGATTCCCCAGAAAGAGCGATGCCACTTCAAAAAGCAATAAACAAAATGATAAAAATTATTGAACCAGATAAAAAAAAGCAGAGAAATATATTAAATAAATGGCACGAAGAAGAATATGGTGATTTTATTGAACCCCTTAAAAAAAGATTGTTAGAGTTACTTTAAAAATATGGATATAATATAAAATGCCATTGCCTTTTCATTGTATAGAATGTGATACACCAGTAAGACAACCGATGAATGGTATCTGTGATGATTGTAAAAAAAAAGAAAAGGATTTTATAGAATACCATGATCCAGGTGATGAGCATACTGAATAATGGACCTATTTTGTATAGACTTAGTTTTTTTAATAATATGGATAATAGTGATAACGAGCTGATATGGAAGAATTTATAGGATTATATGCTGAATATGGAGCTATGGGACTGGTATGTGCTGCTTTTTTTTATGGGTATTTCAAACAATCTCAAAGAGCCGATGAACAAGCTGAGTCATTACAAGGATTAAAGACTGAGAATAGAGGTCAGTCAGAAACTTTAGAGAATATGGAAGGAATGATCATTAAGCTAATAGGAAGATGGAATCAATCCGATGATAAGCTAGATAGAAAGTTCGATAGTATTACAAAGGAAATTAATGATCTGGACAACCAGGTATCAGAGATAAAAGGTGTAATCAGTAGGTTAAATGGAAAAAGCTAATGAAACTTAATACCAACATATCTTTAGAGAATGTAATGACAATTATTGTATTAATTGGTTCCATGACTCTTGCTTTTGGTTTTATGAAAGCAGAGATCAATTATATTAAAGACACCTTAGAATTAAAAGTGGATAAAGAAGTAATAGAATTAAAGCTCGATATAATCCACGCAGAATTAATTGACTTAAAAGAAATGATAATAGAAAAGGAGAATCAATAATGGAATGGATGAACTGGGAAAACTTTGCATATTTAATGGTAATTATCTTAGGTGCTGTAGGCACAATGGTTGCTACTAAATATCGTATTGTGGTAAAAGAAATGAAGGAAGTGGCAGCGAAGTATCACGAAGCCTCTAAGGATGGGAAGATAACCAAAGAAGAACAACAAGCTATTGCCAAAGAGTGTATGGATGTAATGATGGCAGTTGTTAAGATGGTTTGGAAATTCTAATGCCAAAAGGACAATTACAGAAATCTTTAAATAGAACTAAGGGAAAAGAAAGTCAATTAACTCCATACGATAGGTTAGAAGCACCATTTAATCAAATAGCAGATAGGCTTCAAAAAAATGATATAAAAATCTATGGTAAGGTTCGTGATGATACTTTTAATAGGTTAATAAAGAAGATAAGAGAAGCTGATGCAATGGTAAAACAAGGTAAAAAAGTTAATGACCCTACAGTTTTAAAGATGATGAATGTATATAAAAATGCCAAAGAATAAAAAGATGTTTAAATCCATCTTAAAGAAGTATGGTAAGAAGAAGGGTAAAGGCCTTTACTATGCTTTAGAAAGAAATAGAAAGAAGAAAAAGAAATGATTCCTGAGCAGACTCAACAGTATAGATCGTTAATTAAGAGAGTCATTACTAAAATGGGAATGTACTCTAAAGAGGCTGAAGATCTTATACTCGGTACTGGGTTATATGAATCCAGGTATCGCTATATTAGACAGATTGGAAGTGGTATAGCCAAATCTTTCTGGCAGGTTGAAGTGGCGACTGCTCAGGACAATATTAATTCGTATCTCAAGTATAGGCAGTCGAGGGCAAGACTATGTGCTTCGGCTGCCTTAGTCCCAGTACAATATGTTAGCAAGGGTATTAGAGATGAAGAAGTGGGTGATATGTTAGAAGCCAATATTGCTTATGGAATCATGCACTGCAGACTCAAGTATTATCGGGTCCCTAAAAAGCTACCTTCTGATCTGGAAGGTCAAGCAGCATACTACAAAAAGTATTACAACTCTGCACACGGTAAAGCATCAGAAGAAGAGTATATAGAGCAGTATACTGCCGAGATCTTAAATAAATAGCTCTATACACATTATATATATAGTGATTAAATTAAAGAAAGATAATCACAGTATAAGAGAGGTATAACCCCCGACCCAATTCAAAAGACAATATGCGCCTGTAGCTCAATTGGATAGAGCGTCTGGCTACGGACTTTATTGATTTTACGACTCACCCCGACCCCTTATACTGCCAACATACTGCTTAGAGGAGGTAATTATGTGGCAACATCAATCAGGGTATTGGTATTCATCTATAATAACCAATGGCAAGAAAAAGGTTTTTTCCTTAAAAACCAAAGATAAAGCTATTGCAATACAAAATAATGAATCATTTAAGAATATAAAGTCACAGGAAAGAACTCATCGTAAAACCTTAGATTTTAAGATATTATACAAATTATTCTTAAATAATAAGAAAGAAGATTGGAGTGATAAAACATATACAGTATATCACTCTGTTTTATCTCGTCATGCCAGAGGGATAAAATGGCCTATGAATAAACAAAGTAGGTATACCTGGTCGAACCATATTAATAGTTGTTTGCTTTGGGGATATAAGCAAGGACTTACTGATAAACCTATGTTATTTAGAAAGGGTAAGAAGCATTATAGGGACCGAGTGTATTCTAAAGCTGAATTAGAGCTTTTATTTAAAAGTCCAATACGATGTAAGGAATACAGATTATTCTTACGATTTGCCTACTATACGGGAGCGAGAAGGGGAGAATTGTGCAATATTCAAAGCATCTATGATGATTATATGGTGGTTAAGGGTAAAAGTGATCAAAGAATTGTTAGATTAAATACTCAATCAAGACAAATACTATTACAAATATCATTACCAAATGTAAGGCCAGACTCAGTTACGCAAAGATTTAATCGTTATGTAGATAAGTTGGGTATTATTGATGGGCGGTTCCATGACCTAAGAAGGACCTTTGGGTTTAACCTGATAAGAAAGGGGATGCCTATATATGAGGTATCCAAACTCTTAGGTCACGAAAGCGTTCATACTACAGAGAAACATTATGCACCCCTGCAGGTAAGGAATATAAAAGAGTTTACGCTATAGGCGGTTTCTTTTCTGCTAATAGCTCACTCACTGTTAATTCCAATGTTTTAATTCTATCATTTAAATACTCTATTTTTTCTTCTTGCAGTAGGATAGTCTTTTGCTGCACCTCTATTACATAATCCACCTTTGACCCTCCCTTCAGGTTTGGTTGTGAGATTCCTGGACCTTGTATTTCCTGATACATTCTACGAATATAATTAGGAATAGTACCTCTATGTCTCCATAGGCCAATTGCTGATGCAGAAATATTGAAATGATCTGCTAGTTCGTTGGTTTGCATAATTCCTAAGTGTTCTTTTATGGTCAGTATAATATGGTCTACTTCTTTTTTTGTAATTACTTGTTGTACCATTGTTTTTTACCTTGCATGATTACTTTTATAAGCATACATTTGTTATGATATTTAATAGTAATATTATGAAATATGTACCATTTAGTTATAAATAATACAGAGGATATTGAGTTGAGTCAAGATATATATAAAGTAGGTGAGCAAGTTTTTACTACAAGTGAAGTAGCCGATATGTTAAAAGTAAAACAAAGAACTATATATAACTGGATAGATAACAAAGAATTACATTGCACCAGATTAGGTGGTAAAGGGTCTATCCGCATTACTCAAAGTGAATTAGAAAGATTTGTAAATAATACTGCCCACAATAGAGTAGGGACTCCGTGATTATGCCTTACCCTATGAATAATAGTGCCTCCTCGCATATAAAACCTCAAGTGGGCAGTACCTATTTCATTAATCAGTTGAATGAAGAGCATCATTTTAAGTGTGGAAAGAGAACGGGGAGGATACTTGATATAGGTAGTGGTAGTGTGCTTGTAAGATGGGATTCTTATGAGGATGTGGATTGGGAAGGTAATAAAGAAGTAAGAAGAGCGTTTAATCAACGAATCGCACCTGATACACAAGTAAGGTTACTAGAGAATGAGTAAACCAAGTTTTACAATAGTCTTTGATGATAACAACAGAAAAGCATTTCAAGAAGAATTACAAGATTTAATAAAAAAACACAATGGAATCGTAACCCATTATAGAACAATAAACAAAAATGAGGAGGACACTCATGTCAAAAAGAGCAAGTTCAACCAAGCGCAAACAAGCATATCAACCCCCGAATTTGGAGTTACTTACTCCTATCGAGAGAGTTGATTTTCCATTCGGAAGAGCTTACACACCATTACTTAGTTACTTAGAAGAGTCATTTAAGACTCAAGAGTGGACCAAAGAAAACCGTCAGCACTTACCTAGTGTTACTACCATACAGAATATTATGGCGAAGGGCATTGGTTTTGATAAGTGGTTAGCATCTTATGGTAGTTATGAGGATGCAATGGCTTATGCAAATAAAGCTGCTAGAGAAGGTACACAAATACACCTTTGTTTAGAGCAGTTATCAATGGGTGTTGATATTGACTTTGATAGTAAATACTTCGATCCTGATACTCAGGAAGTCAGAGAGTGGACAGACCCGATGATAAAGTTTATGGAAAGTGGAAATAAGTTTTTCTGTGACCACACCATACAGATAGAGGGTAATGAAGTACCTTTATTTGATTCCAGGAAGGATTACACGGGAACCTTAGATATGGTAGCAAGGATAAAGGTAGAAGAAAACCTATCTCCATCTGAGGCTAAGTGTACTGATTTAAAAGAAGGGATGTCAGGTAGAATACTACTTGATATTAAGACACTTAGAAACTCCTCTACATTATCCAATAAGTTTGCCCATCATAAGTATCAGGTAACTGCTTATAAGAATCTTTGGGAAGGTTTATATCCAGACCACCCTATTGATTATATGGGTGTTTTATACATTATGAATAGTTGGAGAGGTGCGCCTAAGTACAAACTCAAGCTAGTAGAAGAAGATTTGACTCAGGAATGGGATGCTATGGTCAAGTTATGGTATGCACAGAATGGTCCTATTAAACCTATCTATGCAAAACCAAGACCAAGAGGCATAAGATCCTGTTTTAAACCAACAAAGAACCTGATGGTGACAGACTCCAAAATGAAGGAGAACACCATTATGGAATATCAAGAAAACAAAAAACAAAAGGAGGTAGCATAATGGCTACAAGACCAAAAAAGATAGGCAAGATCAATCTATTTAAGATTGATTATGCAAAGTTAGGTAAAGAAAAAGGCGAAAACTCACCTACATACAACATCTCTGGTGAGATGGATGGTATGGGTAAAGTTGAGGGTGCAGGTTGGATAAGTCAAACCAAAGCAGGTGAAACTTATCTTAGTTGCAACATCAATGAACCCTTTGATAAGGGTGGTGTCGCACCAAAGAAACAGGATGACGATGATCTCCCATTCTAATTAGTATCTCTCAGGGGGTAGATATGGTATCTACCCCCTCTCTTTGTAAACACATACCGAGGGTAATATGTTAAATAAAAAACAAGTATTAAATGGCTTAGAAACAGAAATAAGATTTAAATCATTTATAGAAAATCAAGGCTTTAAAGGAATCAAAGTTGGTGCAGCCTATGATATGAACCATCATTATGACATCAACATCTCTGCCAATATAGAAATAAAAGGTATGAAAGCACTTCGTAGAGGAGAAGAAGTGCAAGATGAATGGCATTGGATAGAGGTTAAAGGTGTCGCAGACGATGGTTGGCTTTATAATTCTCACGCTGATATGATCGCTTTTGAAACTCAAAAGAGTTGGATCATAGTCAGACCAAGTAATTTAATTGATTATGTACAGAGGTTTGTGGCACACGAGTTTGTCGATAAACCTTTACTTGCCCAATATAAACTATACCGAAGAAAAGATAGAAATGATGCTATTACATTAATTAAGAGTGATGACCTAAGACATATTGGTGTTGAATGGGTGAAATAAGACACACGGTACACACTGGTTTTTTGGGTGAAATAGCTGTCATTAAGGATCTCACTGCTAATTATACATATCCTGTATATAGACCTATTATAGATGAGCAAGGTGTGGACCTGATTGTAGAAAGAAGAAAGAAAGAGTTTCTAAGAGTTCAGGTTAAGACCATTAGTGATATGAAAACTGATACTGCAATAGAAGTAAGGTTGCGTAATTACAGAAACAAAGACCTTATTGATATAGTAGCAGTTTATTATTTAGCAAAAGATATGGTGTGTTATGTGCCATATAATAATGAGGCAAGTATCAATCTGGCCTTAAAACCAAGTAAGAATAAACAAGAGAAGAACCGAAGATATTTTTATCAATTTATGGAGTTTCCAATTTGAATGAAGATGTTAGACCTATTCAGTGGTATTGGTGGCTTTCACAAAGGATTCGAGGAAGTAGGGTTCGAGTTCGATTGGGTAGGGTTCAGCGAAATAGACAAGTATGCTTCTGCAGTATACAAATACAGGTATCCTGATGCCGAAGAACTTGGAGACATTACCTCTATTCGACCAGAAAGAGATCTACCAGATAACATTGACCTCCTTTGTGGAGGATTTCCGTGTCAGGCTTTCTCAGTTGCAGGAAGAAGAAAAGGCTTTGAAGATACCAGAGGTACTTTATTTTTTGAAATCGCACGGATTCTCCGACATTTCAGAGACACTAAAAAGCCAATACCCTATTTTGTACTCGAAAATGTTAAAGGCTTACTTAGTCACGATGATGGACGAACATTTGCTATCATCTACAGAGTTCTTACCGACATTGGTTATACCGTTGAGTGCCAACTTCTTAATACTCGGTGGGTTCTACCCCAAAATAGAGAGCGAATATACATTGTCGGACATTTTGGAAGGGGAAGTGGATGCAAAGTATTTCCTATCGGAGAGTCAGCACAATTATATAATAAAAAATCAACACAAGATTACAGACAAATCAGCAATTGTATCGATTCAAACTACCACAAAGGATGGTTAGATCATGGTCAAAGGACAATGATTAACACAGGGTTAAAACAAGTCAAAGCTGTTCTTACTCCTGATAGAAAAGAAAAAAGACAAATTGGTAGAAGAATGAAAGAAGATGGAGAGCCAATGTTCACTTTAAATGCACAAGACCAACATGGAGTCATGGTAAGAGAAGCTACAAAAAAAGGATACGCTGAAGCTAAAGTAGGTGATAGTATCAATTTATCTGTACCAAATAGTAAGACTAGAAGAGGTAGGGTTGGTAAAGGTGAGGCACAAACCTTAGATACAGGTATGCAGCAATATACCATAGATAAGACTGCGATCAGAAGATTAACACCTATAGAGTGTATGAGATTACAAGGCTTTCCAGATGATTGGAATGAAAAAGGAATTATCGATGGAAAAGTTGTAAAGATTTCAGACACCCAGAGATACAAACAATGTGGTAATGCAGTAACCGTTGATGTGGTACAAGCCGTAGCGGAAAGAATTTATGCCCAAGAAACCAAGT
>Ga0080013_1005619_pt1 | contig 11584 bp, 6 predicted proteins | sample ETNvirenome_6_85_FD_69236 | JGI IMG/M metagenome (GOLD analysis project Ga0080013, IMG submission 69236) | Marine viral communities from the Pacific Ocean - ETNP_6_85 (SPADES assembly) (version 2) | ecosystem: Environmental > Aquatic > Marine > Oceanic | place: Pacific Ocean | collected 2013-06-19
TTATAAGGGAAAGAAGAAACTTCATATAAATCATAAGGATTTACAACATTGTGGTATTTGAATATTAAGTTAAGCAACCCTAATGCTTGGTACTCAACATCAGAGTCTGCCCCAGCAGAACTAGCATTAAAGTAGCTAGGCATGTTAAAACCAGTTCTAGTGTACAACCCACCCTTCTGAAGAGTCTTTGAGAAGTTTCTTCTCCTCATAGCGTTTCTAAATACGCCAGTACTCATAGGAAGTGCTGAAACCGCAGATCCAGCCAGGTTTGCAATATCATAAGGAGAGTCTACCGACTCCCTTCTAAACACGGGGCGAATCGCATGGTTTACTACAGACCTAGAAGAGTTGGCAGGAGTGGGGAAATCGCCACCAAAAGCTCCAGGGATTCCTCTAAAGGATACTCCTGTATCAAAAGCACCTGATTGAGTTCCTGATGCTGGAATATCAGAATGCCAATACCTCACTGACGGACAATTAAATATATAACTATTTAAATTATCAGTATGATCTAAGTTAACTCTCGTCCTAGCTATAGCTTTTGCAGGAGAAAATTTATCAATAACTGCCAAAGACTCAAAGAAGTCTTGCTTTTCAAAACCCTTTCCTTGGAAGAAACTACTGTCAAAAGTACCACTGGATACATCAACATCAAAATGAGAAGATTTACCATTCCACAACGAAAGGTAATCAAACTTATCCACTTCAAACTTAGCTACTATGCTGTCACGATTAGGTGGTTGATTCAACGAGCTTGTTAAGAAGAGGAACCCATTATCGTAGAACTTAGTATCTCTTGATCCGTTAACTGTATTGTTTAGGATGTACTGTTTAAATTTTAAAGCATTTGTTTCCGAAACTCCTAAGCAAGTTAACTCTCTTTCAAAGAACGTAGCTAACTCTTGAGTTACATCACAATTCTTATAAAACTTCTCATCTTCCCAAGGAGGTACAGGAAATACTCTTCCTCGGTAAAAGAACCTAAACTCAGGATCATCAAAATCAAACTTATAATTACCCACCCAGAAAAGATCAGGGAAGTATAAATAAGCCGCTTTGAACAACATCCAATCAATAACTTTCCTAATGTTCTCATCCATGTCGGTTGAGCTATAATCATCAGGAATTAATTCTTGACCTTTTGTAAAGTTAAACGACTCGAAACTGTCGAAAAGAGTTGTATCCGTCTTTATTAGATAATAAAGTAAATACGGAATGTAGGACTCATAAAATTCTGATATAGAAGAGGTCTGTAAGGTGGTTGTGGGAAGTACGGTTGTTACAGCATCATAAAGACCTTGCTTAGTCCCTTTCTTTTTATAAAGATCAACTGCTCCTCTAATCTGCCGTCTCCAAGACTCTGGATTACTACCATACAATTGCCATCCAATTAAATCAGATAAGTAAGGTAGAAGATCCCCAGGGCATCTTTCAATATCATATAAAGATTTGAGCTTGCTTACATCATTATTAGTATCGAAAAGAGAGTAAGATACTGCTTGTAAAAATCTAGAAAACGGTGCCGCTAATTCTTGACCCTCTAAGGAATCTCCTGTGGCTAAATAATCATCTAAAGCATCCTTTACATAAGTGTCTCCCTCACTTAAGTAATCAGAAGAATACACTACATCCACTAAAGACTTTAAAGCACTTAAATTTTGAGTCCCACTTGTATAAACCTCTGTACCAGAAACATAAGAAGTAGGTAACAACCCTCCATAAGTAGAAGATAAGGTAGACCAGCCATGCCAGATATACTCTTCAAGACCTTTTATACCGACTAGAGTATCAAATGGGGTTCCATCAAAATAAGTATCCGCTATTGCGCTGGCTACGTAAGAGGAAGGAGAGTAGGAAGTGTTAGCTCCTGAAGTGTTTAAGAAGTACGCCCATCCTAGATTTTTTATTAAATGGGTATGAGTTCCTGAAGCCGTATTATCAAAAGCACTAGCCGTAGTCGAGGCTAAAGTAGCGGAATTTAAAGACAATTTAGGAAGTAAAGTTCCTGATAAAAAGTTTCTAAAAGTCTTCTTCTGGTCGGCAGAGAAATCTGTAATAGAGTTATCTCCACTAAAGAAGGTGCATGGTTGTCCCGTATACTCACCTACACAGTACCCTAATGGGTGCATTACATCTAATTCAAAATCTCTAGCTGTTATATGGGTAGCTTTATTATCTACAATAAAATAAGGAGCTATACCAGAAAAAGTGTTAATAGAGGAGTAATCAAAAGAGTTAGCACACGAAGATATATTTAATATAGAGGGTTGGTTTATACAAAAGTTAATATGACTGTTAACTAGCTCATCGGTGGAAGCAGTCTTATAGCCACTAATATCAAAATCCTCTGCGAAATAAAACGTAGGAATTACGTTCTTTACCGCATCCAGATAGTTTCTCTTGTATTTCTTGTTTAAAGCCATTATACGTAATTCACATTAATTACTAAGTTGTTCAATTGAACAATCTCATTGAAATCCACCCTAACAACCTCCTCATCAAAATTGTCTATGGTAGAGAATATAACCTCATTAGCTTCAAAAATAACTCTGTTTAAATCAGCAAATACTAACTGATCCCCAAAGTCTACATTATCTGATAAGAAGTAATTATTAATTAGGTTAGATACTTTAGTAACTACAATACTCTCCGTACCTTGAAGACTCTTATCTACATTAATAGTCACTACCAAATCTAAAGTTCTAATAAGGCCATCAGAGATAACCACATCGTCTGTAAGCATCTTATTAGGCTCTATTTGGGAAAGTAACGCATTTTTAAAAGAAATTGAAGCTTTTTGTAACTGTGTACTCGTAGCTTTTTCTAAAATAAATAAATCAATAACATTAGCGGACGAGAAAGCTTTCCTGGTAACTGCGGTGGCCTTCCCCGTTGTTCCAGCGGGAGAGATGAATCGACTGGCAAATGCTATATAATCATCTAAAGATACTAATCTGTCTTGTGATTTAAAACTTAAGGGTCCGAACTTTTTAGCGTGAGCGACTGTTTCGGCCTGAGATCCCCCTGTTGCTATTTGTGTTTGAGTTACTCTAAAACTACTAGCCGTGGAATCGTAGGTTCCTGTGGTAAGAGCGTTTACATAATTATTAGGAACATTACCTCTATCCCCTCCACCTACTCTATAAGTTACAAAATAAGAAGCTCCCGTAGGGGGAGATACGCCATTATTACCTGTTCCAAATAGTAATTTACCCTTATAATCATCATCATATACTACTTGGAAAACTTTATCGTTAGTAGAGGATGCTTGATATAAATTCTCTACCTCTCTATAAGCCCCTGCATAAGTAGACTCATCAGAAGTTATAAAAACTTGTGTACTATTTTGTACCACGGGACCTTCTTCCAGGGTTAAGGTCTTAAAAGTATCAGTATTAGAGAAGGTTCCTGATTGGGTAGCGAAGGCCCCCTCTAAAAGAACAGTCTCCCAGGTGCTGCTAGTCCCCGTATACCAATTAGAACTAGTGAACAGTAGATCTGCCCCATACTCACTCAGAACATCTACTACTCCGTTAGTGGCCTTATACATAGTATAAGTTAAAGGTTCTTGATCTTGAGGCGAAGTTACAACAACTACTCGTTCAGCGGGAGTGAAAACGACATTTTCAGGTAGATTAGTATCTGAATTACCCTCTATACTTACTTGTCCAGTGGCTTGTGCAGACGTAGGGCCTTTCATGGATATCCCTACTAACTCAAATAACTTTCTTAAACTGTCTCTATCTTTAGCTGTTTGAAGAAAGTTCTCATGCGCCAACATATCAGACTTCATAGACATGATGGCACCCATATACGAAACTAACTCCACAAGCATCATGCCTAAATCAGACTCTACAAAGTTATTATAATCAGTAGGATAAGCAGCTTTTATATAATTTACTAAGGACTCTCTTAATGTAGCAAAATCCGTAGCAGTAAAATCTATAAGAGAACTTTTTTGATTATCAGGAATCTGTGTAAGCTTCATATAATCAGAAGCTACATTTGTAAATGGTACGGTTTTACTTGTGTTAATACTCATATTACTACTTCCACATCTAAGTTCTGGTTATCGTTTTTTGGTCTGACAGTTAAAGTTATTATAATACCAGGCATCCCATACCCTTTAACATTATCATCTTGAAATACTTTTATGCTTAATAACTCTACGTTAGAGGCGTATTGTCTTACCTGCCTTTTAATATCATTAGATATATACGTAGCTAATTGAGAAGTTAAGGGATCAAAAAGATAATTCTCGATCTCAAACCCATAATTAGGAAGCATAGGTCTCTCCCCTTTCTTAGTTCTAATAAGCTGGGTTATCTGAGACCTAATTAAATCTCTACTCGTAGTCTTATTAAAAAACGGTTGATTATTCTTTTTACCTATAGGCCACCCTAACCCTATAATCTGAGTCTTGGGTACTTCAATGGATCCTCTTTCAGCTTGAGGAGATGCTACTTTTCCGTATAAAGCCATTTTATAAATCTATATTCTCGAAGAAAGTTTTCTGGTGGTTATAATTCTTAATCACCTCATCTTTATTTAGAGCTTTATTGTAGAACTTCAAACTTCCTACATAGCCATTGTAAGAACTAATTAATCCATCTCCCGTATCAAGGAATCCTCCAGAGATTGCACTACCTTCTATCGCGGTAACAGGTCTACCATCAGTCCAACCCCCACCGACACTCCACGGAGTAAAATAAGTATTAGTATTGGGACCATCATTAAACAGTGTCATACCTGACTTTTGATTTACTGTTCCTGAAGAATAGTAAAAGCTACTAGTGGTTAACTCAGGGGGTACAACAAAAGAGGGGAGTTGAGGGGACTCTCCTTTATTCTTTTGAAAGACAGTAGATATATCCCCCTCTTTTATTAAATGTCCATTTATATAAAACTTAACCTTATCTTCATTTGGATCGAAGACAGTGGAAATGTTTATAAACTTATCTACGCAATCCTCCAGCTTCACTCCGCTAACCTCTAACTTATCAGATACAGTAAATTTTAGAATAGGCCCTATATCATTATCACAATCCAAAGACCTAGCAAAGCTAACTGAACTAGTATTATAGGATTTAGTAGGTGCAATAAAGAAAACAGCAGAAGGAGTACCCATATCTAAGACCTTATTAGAGCCTGTCTTATAGTAATCGACTCTAAGTTTACCAGAGGCTTCTAAAGCTTCTGAAGGGTCTCCTCCATCTGATAAAGTATACAATGATATCACTTGATTATTACCTTGATACCCATCACCGCTACTAGCTCCTCCTCCTAACGTGTAGGTCATACTGGCGGCTGTAGCTGTAAATGTGCCACTGGCTTGCATGGTAGCTTGTGGTAGGGATATACCCGCCCCAGAGACAGTCCAAATACCTGTAGTGCCATTCGCGTAGCCAGGGTTTTTAGGAGTACCTGTAGCCGCTAATGAATTACCTACCCCACCATAACTTTGTCGTATATCAAAATCGCTATCCCCTGCGGTAACTGCACTTGCATCATAATACATCTTAGGATCTCTAGAGAAACCCATAAGTAACCCTCTTACCGAATCAGTATTTTGATTAAATAGATTCGCAGAAGCCTCAATAGAAGTATTCTTACCTCCAGTATTCTCACAACCTAATAAAACTCTGTAGTAATGAGCATTAGCCCATTTTCCTGTATTAGAACTAAGATTAAACTCGTAAGCACTAGTGTCGAACGGGTGTTCCCACCAACCATCTTCTTGTTGATACAGCCCAGGCATATAAGTCCAAAAACTTATAGTAGCTCCTTCATTTCGATACAATAAATCCCTATAATCAGGAGTATCTGGCAGTCTTACATAGTTTCCAGGGCCAGCTATCTCAAACGGAGTACTGGATAAGTCTTCCCCTCTAAACTCACTATTAGTATCTTCCTTGTATAAATCTACTATACCAGTAAAGTAAGGAATACCTAAGCCTTTTTGATACATAACTTCAGGATTTCCTGCCACCATTTGGGCTCTATTTTCAGTACCTAAAGCAATACAGTTTAAAGTATCAAATATATCAGAAGCAGGTTGTTGGAAGTTTAAATCAGTAAAGTTATAAACTGCAACCAAATCATCCGTAGTAATACCCGTTACTAATGACAGCGTAGGAGCTTGAGTTTCTAACTCCTCACCATCAATAACACTGCCCGCACCAGGCTCCGCAACCAGTAAAGGTGTGACGGTTACTTTTTGCTTGGATTCAGCGGCGTGAATATACTGAGGAACCAGAGGGAGAACAACCCCACTCACCTCTCCATGATCAAATGCTAAGTTTCTTTGCTTACTTACCTCTACATCTATATTAATAGCACTTAAATAAGAGAAATCGTTAATAGGAATCTCTCCTGGCGCAAATACTTCATTAAGACCGAAGAGATCGGGGGTTTTAACGGCTACTTCAATCTGCTTCTTCCTTTTATTAATCTTATCATTAAACGCCGCGCCTTCACTTATTATCTGCTGTTCATAATTTACGAACATAGCTGAACCAGGCCCGTACCCCGAACCAGCTAAATCAGCTAAATTCGAATTAATATCAGTTACTCTCTTATTCTTCTGAGAAATAATAAACTGAAGCATGTGATCAGCGTCATAATATGCTTCAAGAACCTTCGTATTGTCTACCTTATTAATATCAAAGATAGTATTTACGTACTCGTTAAGGTCTTTTAAGGAGTAACTAGAGCCTCTACCTCCTAAGTTTGGTGAGTGATCTAGCAGCCACCTCTCTGCGTCAGGCACAAACTCTAACTCTTCAATATCCTTTAAAGTAGGTACGTCTGTGGGGTCCTCAGAGTCCCCGTACAGCCTCGTTTGGGAGTTGTAGTACAGACCATCAACCGACAGTAGGAACTGCCCCTGCTTCGCCTGAGGGGGTCCAAACGTGAGCCTGAAGAGGGGGTCCTCCTTCGTAGGTGTCGGGTCGTAATCTGGGATTAAAGCGGGGTTTAATTGTCGATCTCTGAAGATTTTTTCAACTCTACCTTGGAAATCTCCTGCTCTTTGTAAGAAATCAGTAGCCACCGCTACCTGAGCTTTATAAATAGCAACTTTACCTAAAGAGTTAGCTAATTCGGCCTCAGATTTAACAACCCCTTTGCTATCAACTCCCTTTAACCAAGCTTCAAACTCATCTAAACAGTCTTTAATATCATCAAGAACTTCTCCGATGGCTTCAATAGTCGCCATAATCTCTTGTAAAGCCCCAAGAGCGGACAAGAGACCACCGAATAAGCCATCCATGCCCCATAAAGACCCATCTGCCTTAAAAATCCACTTACCAGTAGCTAAATCGTACTCTATAATCCCTAAATTTCTGAATAAATCTCTAAAAATGTTAGAAATGGCTGCTCTGGCTGCTAATTGACCTTGAAGGACGGCTGCGCTCATTCCTGCCAGGATATTACCAGGAAGTAACCCTAGCATATCCTCTGCCATCCCCATCATACAAGTCGGAACTCCGAATTGAGACTCTATTCCTCCTAAAGGATCATTTAAAATATTTGGATTTAACTTAGGCATTCGTAAACTTTCTTAAATTATATATTATCCTACGGGATATAGCTGATCATTATTAAAGGTGGGGATAGGTTTTTTAGTATCTGATGGAAGAGGCGTAAGTGGGTTTAAATTCACAAACCCCCCGCCAGTTGGGGGGTGTAAAAGGGGTGCTGGGTTAGCACTCCAGGCTTGGTAATTTCCAGCAACGGTACTGGCCGCTCTAAAGTTAATATCACCTAGAGCATTTACATTAAAGTTTCCAGCACAATTGAAATCAATATCACCATCACTGAAAATCTCTACTCCCCCTCTACCCGCCTTTATCTGAACCACTCCTTGAAACATAGAAGCATCAATAAAAACCCCTTTAGCAGGCATAGTATGAGAAGTAGGATCATAAAGAAAGTTTCTATTATGTGCTTGTATATTTATAGAATTAGCATTAGATTCAATGTTAACCTCACCTACTTTAGGATCTAAAGGCATGGGCCTCAGAGCAGGAACATTACAAGTCTCATTTCTTATATTAAGCTGATAACCCCCCTTAACGTCTGCATTAAGAGAACCATTATCCGCCTCTATAAATACATTCTGATTAGCTTCAAGAGTTACTGATCTCGGGCCAGGACCAGGACCCACTAATACCTTTTCACCATAATGATGCCCAGTAACCTTTAACCCATCCTCATGTTCAGTCTTTAAAACAATAGAATCCGCTACATCATCTAGCATCATCATTTTACCAGACTGGCTTTCTACCTTGGTATAGTAATTGACATCAGCCTTATTAGAAGAATCACTTAGAACTACTTTACCCCCTTTAGGAGATTCAAAACCGTATTTTTGAGGTGATGCTTTATGAGAATAAACACTACTGTTTGGGTTCTCGGAGAAAGGGAAGCTGGCCTGGTATGGCTTCTCGTCAGAAACTCCTGTCAGAGCGAGCTTTGCAAACTTACCATCTAAATTTTGATAATTAGCAGATCCAGTGATAGTACTTATATAATACCACATATCATCATCTGGGTTATTACAAACTAAAACGTAAGTATTTACTCCAGGAACACCTACAAAACCAGTAAACTTATTGGCTTCACTACCAGGATCAGGTATTTGAAAAGAAGGAGTAGTATAAGAGACCGTTTTTTCTATAGCGTTCTTATCGTCTCCAATCAAGGCAACCTTTAAGTGTCCTAATCTTTCAGGATCCTCATTTGATATTACTCTACCTACTCGTATCTCCATAATAAACCTCTAATATATTATATCCTAACTAAAACTCTTCCTCTACTACTACATCCTCGGTTTTCTTCTCCTTAATAGATATTCTCATAACTTCAAATTCAGAGAAAGCCTCAGTAGTGGTTATAATATGTCTAAAACCTAGGATGATATACTTACCTGAAAAGAAAGCTTTAGTATCCTCGGGGTCTATAGGGTAATTGTCCAAGTTTGGAGTCTTATTTATAACAATATGGCACGGCATGCCAAGCACAAAATTATCAGATAACTGAAAATAGGGGACAGTTTTTATAGACCCTGCCATATAATTACCTTGTAACCCATTATCTGATAACTCCTTTATAAAACTAGAGTACGCTGATTTAAACCCAGCACCTGTAAGGGTTACTTGCTCACCTACATTTTTAAAATCAGAACTTCCCATAGTTTGTACTAGATCATTAGAAAGACCATCAATATCAAAAGATTTAGAAGAAGGAATTAGCAACTTTAAACACTTACTAATAAACTCCCTTTCCTTATCTCCTGGTTTTTGAGAAAACGCTCTAACGAATTGCGCGAATGTAGCTAAATTTAAATTAAGGTTATAGTCTAAGATATTAGAATCAGGAGTATTAGCTTTAAAAGTTAACATATCAGAAGTCTCATCCCACTCCACAGGCGCTTCGTAAGATTGATCATCCCCGATACTACCTACATCCTCAAAATAATTACTTCTAAAAGAGTGGGAAGTTTTATTTTGGTAGTAATATTGTAGCTTTTTTTTATAGGCTGGGTCAGTTCTTTCATCAGATAAAGGCACAAGAATCTCACCTCTAGCTTTTTGATCATAAAGCTCTCTCGCTATGTAATTTCTTTCCCCAATAAAAACCAAAGGCTCGTTAGGGTTTTTAATAGCTTTGACCTTACCCGACTGTATTAAATACTTTAATATAGAAGTATTAGACTCTACAACATATTCAGGAGATATAGGAATTCCCTTTACAGAAGCTAAAGTGCTATAAAATCTATTGAACACTTCTGTAAAATCAGAATTATTTTTAAACTTAGGATTAATATCTATATAAACATCTTTTTCTAATAAATCAGTAAATATCTCACCTAACCCTGTAGAAGATTTAACAAACTTTATATCTGCTAACTTAGCTCCCCATGTCCCAAAAAGGGGAGTTGAGTCTACATCTACTATCTCTAAAGTCATGCCGAACTCAGCTAAAAAGGAACGGGCTGCTTGTATAGGCACGGGTACAGATGGTATAAAATAATTTTTAAAACCAAGCTTCTTCCAAGAGGGTCCTTGTTGATCGTATAAACCCTGACTAGTAGGACTGTATAAGTGAGTCATACAAACATCATAAAACTCTTTACCAAAACACATTAGTAGATTTTCAATACCCCAATGTTTAGCATAATTTTCATAAAGAGTTCTTACAGCTTTTATAAAATCCTTTGGACTTATTCCAATATCTCTCCACCCTAAAGCTCTCCCTACATCATTATCTGTGTACCTAAGGCTTCCTATCTTTACCGCTGTGCCCGTATCCCCCATGTTATTACGGGACTGTTTATCCCCTTTAGAGGTTGGAGGGGTCAGGTGTTCCGATTTCATCTTTGTTAAAGTCAGAATAGATTGGATAGGGAGACTAGGAACAAACGTCATATCAATCATAAACGTGCCCGTTGTATCCTGATAATAATTAAAATCTATTAGCTCACACCTAAAAGGGCCTCCCCAATGACGAATATTATTTTTACCCAATCCATACATTATATAAAAGGTGGGTCTTAATTTAGCCTTCTCATCTTCTAAAAACTCATTAACATTTTTAGGAAGGAGGTTATCTAATACGCTAGTATCAGGCTCTTGCATTACTAAATTAAGTAAAAAGGAAGATTTAGGTCTTAATTCATGCGTTAAAGAGACAAAATTGGTGTTTTTAGCAGAAAAAAGATAAGTACCAGGCTTTGCTTGAATTATATCCCCTCCACTTTCGATAACTCTTTCAAGATTATCAAGATCTGTGGATAAAAGTATATTTACAGAAGCAACTGGGTTCATTTACGTCCTCAAAATATCATCACTAGGGATTAAAACCCTATCCCCACCGTTCAAAGCTTCAAAAGGGTCGTTGATGTTGTTAAATAGTTGAATAAACCACCAACGAGAGGGGCTATTGTAAAAGATATGGGAGATGGTATCGGGCCTATGAACAGCAAGTGTAGGGCAGTGACCTGTTTGGTAATCTATTTCATTAGGAATCTTGTTTAGAAGGGTAGTTTCTATCTCACTATTAACCGAAGTGGTGATATCCACCCCTTTATGTCTAATAGTTTTTACACCATAATCGTAACGCGAAGGGTATACCTTTTGTATCTTCATTAGAATCCTCCTCCTGGGTCCATAGTTCTACCACCATACTCATCGGACACAATAACTTCCCATCCTTGAATCTTATCCTCTGGTCTAGAAAGAGAATTAGCATTAGTTCTAGTCTCTTTTAAACTCATATTTATAAATAATCTTCTAGGCATTAAAGTCTTTAAATCAAATCCTGCATTCTCATCATAGTCTATATTGTAAGACTCACATACACAAGGGACATTATCATACAATATTCCATAATTAAGTCTTACAATAGGAATACCATGAACAGGGTTTTGAGCATCGTTTACCACGCAAGACCTTACACTAGCTACCATACTTGCTAACCTGTCTAAAATCTTTCTTCTTTGGACACTTCCATCAGACTTTAATTGATACATAGGAGAATGTATCTCAGCTACTTTTAAAAACCTCTCACTGATCTCATCTAA
>Ga0080013_1005620_pt1 | contig 11580 bp, 10 predicted proteins | sample ETNvirenome_6_85_FD_69236 | JGI IMG/M metagenome (GOLD analysis project Ga0080013, IMG submission 69236) | Marine viral communities from the Pacific Ocean - ETNP_6_85 (SPADES assembly) (version 2) | ecosystem: Environmental > Aquatic > Marine > Oceanic | place: Pacific Ocean | collected 2013-06-19
GGGGTTCATTGTTGTCACCACCGCTACCATGACCAATAGTCATTCCACCACCAAATTGATCTGGAGCTGCTTCTCGTAATTCCTGAGCAGTTTGTTCCATAGTTCCACCCATTTGATCTTGTCTTCCACCTTTTTTAAAACCTTCTCGGCCTAATATACTTGCTAGTCCCCCTAAATTTAAATAGACTCTTCCACCATCAGCCCAGTGATGTTGGCCAGGAGGTGCGTCTTCCATTCCTGGTCGTGAATAACTTGCACCACCCGTATTAGAAGCACCTTCATTAGCTTTATCTTGTTCATCACTTCCTTCGTAAGTATACGTAGAAGCGGGAATGTCATAATGAAGTGACCCACCTGCTCCGGAATACTCATCATAATCTCCAGTTTCTTTAAATTGTTTATCTGCTTCATCTAGTTCTCTGTAAGTTTCTTTTTCCCAAGCGTCTCTTTGTTTCTTAGCAGTTTCATAATTATGTTTTAAAACATTAAAATTTTGATTTACATTTCCATAGTACCCTAATCTTTGTTGCATATTTTTAGTCATGTTCATAAAATCTTGATAAGCGGGATCATCTTCATCAACACCTACAATTGTTCCAGTGTTGGCGTCCCATGTTAAACCTCTTTTTTCTGCACTCTTAGCAAGTGCGTCATTTAATTTATCAACTGTTTTATCAGCATACTCTGCATAATTTCCTAAAGCTGATCTTACATTAATTCCAAATGGATCTTTGTTTGCCATTCCTGTATTAGGATCTGAGTAACCCATATACAGTTGTGTTAATGCTTGTTCCGGAACTGTAAAGTCACTGTAGTATTTATCAGGCAATCCCATTGAAACCATACTACCAATACCCAAAGGTATCTTACTCAGTAATCTTTCATCTAATTGTGGAACTACAGGCATTTCTCCAAAAGCTCCTTGTCCCGCAAATGTGCCGTCTGGATTTATTGGTTGGTCTAGTCCAAAAGACGTTATTCCCTTATTTAGACTACGAGTAAAGTCAGGATTATATTGTACTTGACCCATTTCACTTACAGGTCGTTGTCCCCCGGTATATTTATTAATTTGTTGTTGTAACCAACCAGGGTTTTCTAACCTCTTTTGTCGGTCTGCAATAGCTTTATTAAAATCGTTTATTCTTTGATCGCTAGAATAATAAGTTCCTCCTCCACCAGCATTAACAAAAGCATTAGTGTTAGGTAGTCCAAATTCTGTTGTTACTTCTTCTCCTTCTCCTTCATTTGGAAATTTGCCTATTTCTAAATTAGGTGCTGTGTAGTTTAAAAGAAATTGATTCATAGGCAAAAACTTTTCGCCTGCATCGTATCTTTGTTTATCAACTCCTGTATAAAACGTAGCCATTATCTTCTTCCTCCTGCGTGCATATCTAATCTAAAAGTACCTAGTTTCCAATCTTGGGAATTGGAAGTATTTGACACTTTAAACTGAATAGCTCTTCCTCTCAGTCGAGTATTAACTTGGGTTGTAGTGGATGTTATATCATAGTTGTTTGTAGTTGCACTACTATTTGGAAAATCTTTAACAAGAAAAGAAACGCGTGTAGTACCACTTTGAGCTAAGAAGTCTGGTATAAATCTACTAATCCTTGCTATATATTCACCATCCCCTCTTAGGTCAGGCATTCCTACAACTTGACCTGTTGAAGCTCTTTTCATTGTAATGTCAAAGTCTCCTGATTCAATGTTGGCTAAGATAGCAGTAATTGCTCCTCCGGCATTAACCTGATCGGTCCCTGTTTCATGTTGATAGTAAATAGCTGAACCATCCGTATTCCCTACAACATCAAACGAAGCATTGTCGCTTACACTATAATAACACGCATGAGGTTTTCCAAACACTCCTGAATCTTCCCAAGAGGTTCTTGCTAAAGAACCGGTAGTCCATATCGGTCGTTTATTTGTCGATTCTAAATAATTATAGGTCACGACTCTATCCACGACGTCCGATCCATCCTGACAATAAAACCAATTTACTTCAGTAAATAAATTATTTAATCCACAAGTAATTAAATCTCTAGCTGTTGTATTTAAATCATCAAAAACATAATCTTCTACTAGACACGGAAGGGTATGTAATTGACCATCATATTTAAAAAATCCGTTCTCGGACATCCAATATGAAGTTCCATCCACTTCTATCGCTGCGTTTTTTCCTAAGAGGCCACAGTTCGTTCCTGCTTGTTCGAAAGAAAAGGTAAAAGGAGCACCTACAAAACGCATTAAAAACAATGCGGTATCGGTCCATACATAAATAGAGTCTCTACCTTTTATCGCTCCCATAATTTTAGAACCATCTGCAATTCTTTGGGTGCCTGCAGTATTATTAGCTGTGACCGTATATGAATCAGTCTGATCAATACTTTCTTGAGAAGAGAACCTTATATACATATCGTCCTGAGTAGTTGAATCCCCTATTGTAGTTTCTGTTCCAAAAAATATTAAGTGTCGATCGGGTGAAGATACTAAAACATGACGAGAAGCAGTAGGTGCATTCGCTAAAACCGTTGCTCTTACATTTGTTGCATTGGGTGCTGATGAATCCCATTCAAAACATTTGCCATTATAAATAAGGGCTATTAATTTTGTTCCATAATTATCTAAAACCCATAGGCCTGGATCAAGCGTAACGTCTTGAGAAGATGATTCTCCCCACGCTACATAATCACTAATATTACTTACTGTTACTCCTGCAGTATGAGCAGCTCGTGTGGTCCCGTTCACTGCTCGCGCTCCTCCACTCAATGTATTTGTAGTAGTATTATTATTTGTAAAACTTATATCTTCTGATCCAATTCTAATTTCTCCTGATGAAGGAAAAGCAGACGAGTTGGTTAGGACAACATCAGTAGTAGAATCGTCCGGAAGTGTTGTTGCAAGAGTAGTTGTAGCAATACCAGAAACAGTTCCTGACCATTGACCTGTTCCAAAACCATAACCTCCTAATTGCTGTGCGGGTCCAACTGTATAATAAGGGCTTGCTTTTGCACTTCCAACATTATTGGTAGTTGCAGTGGTTTCAGGATCAGCCATTGTAATGGTAATGGTTGTTGACGTAGGCACAGTAGTTGCCATAAAGGTTTTACCTTCAAAATCTGCAGTAGAAAAACTGGATCCCGTTAAGGTTGTAACATCTTCTAACAAAACGATATCACCTACAACCATTCCATGAGAAGAAGGGAACGTTATGGTAACTGTTTTTTCTGTATCAACTGTAGAGAAATCACACCCACTGATACTTGTTCGTAGAGGGGTAATATCATAAAATTGTCCTGAAGAATAAACATAGAGACATCGATTAGTACCAATCGCAGCATACTTTACGCCTGCGTTATTATCAAAATGATGAAGGGCTCGAGCTGCACCAGTTAACTTATCTTCACCTAATTGGTCCCAACCACCTATTTTTTCAGGTGTGCCATATCTAAAACGGATATAGTCTCCATCTACCCACTGTCCTTCACCCCCAGTGTCTGTAACTTGTTTATTAATACCTGGTAAGAAACCTAATTTTTGTAACATAAAAACCCTATTTTAAATGTCTCAATATATTCTATTATAAATAGGATATCAACCTATCTCTGTGAGCAGAAATTTATAAAAACTAGGGGGTGGGTTTAGAATTATATTTTATCCCAAGCAGATGTGCTTGTATTCCAGACATAATTGTTCATGGGTGTTTCAATGTCATGCGATACCCATTGTTGATTATCTTCATCCCAACCTATTCTATATTGGACTATTCTATTATCACCAATACTTTTTCCATCTGGTAAGGGGTCTACTTTAGAATCCCCAATATTTTTACCTGGGGGAATAATATCTTCAGCTTGCCATGTCTCATAAACAAGAGTTGGAGATTCATAATTAATAACTGTTGGATAAGGAACGGGTCCTTCCCAATCATTCTCTGCATTTAAAGCCCATGATGGATAAGGTTGAGGCCTGATAAACATATCTTTTGCTGCATCATAGGTGTCACCTATCGCTGCAGCTTGTTTTCGAAATCTTCCATCGTCAGCTGATTGTTTCCAAGGTTCTACATTAAATAATAATCGACAGTATTCTTCGCCGTCAGGATGCATATCACTAGGGACATGGTCACCATCAACTACAGCCACTTTTGTTACAATGTTATTGGCATCTAATAGTGCAAATTTTGCTACTCCCATAAATTTCTCCTTATCCTTAATAGACTATTTTGGTTTTTTAGTCAATCGACTAAACTCGGTGCTTTTAATAGGTATACCCAAATTTGGTCGTAGGTCAAACTTATTTTCTAATGCTCCAGGGGTGTTTTGATTATTGTAATGCAGAAAAACCTGAACGCAGTGGTCCCCTTCAAATCTTTCCCTCCAGTGTTCTAAATCTGTACCTTTATATATCAACATATCACCAGCTCGTAAAGTTAAATTGATTCCTTTATTATTACTTGTTGCAGTAATGTTACCACCTGGAGGACCGACGTTTTTATTAGGCTCTAAATAAATAGGCCATCGGTCGCCCCCAAGATTTAGGGTAGCTGAGATTTCACAACTAAAACGATCCTTATGTCTTTTTAAAATATCTCCTTTTTTATATATTCTTGCATAAGCATAGCTAGGATAAAGTTTTAATTTTGTTTGTTGTTCCATCACAGGTTTAAGTTGAAGAAGTAAAGTTTCCATAGCAGGATCGCCATACTGACAAAATGTGTTGGGAATCTGACCATCAGCTGCTTCATAAGAACCTATTAGGTTTTCAAAAGGCGAAATAAATTTATATTTAAGTAAGATATCATAGGCTTCTCGCTTTAGCCAAAAATAGTCATGTACAAACCGACTAAGTTCTTTGGAAACCGCTTGTTTTATAATACAGTATTTATGTTTAGTAAAAGACATACAGAATTTAAATGTAATTAAAATTTACATTGACCCTTCTTTTTGCATCGGTACAGGTGCTGCTACAATGAGGCTCCTGTCCATTAAAAAATACAACTCGATTAGCTTTTGGTAAAACTTTTTTAATAGTGCCATTTTTTTGTTTAAAACATGTTTCACCATTGTTATCGTTTATATATAAAATACATGCTTTGTTTTTAAATAAAAAGTCTTTATGAAATCGGTGTCTTCTTTTAATTTTTGAAGAAGGATAGAGGTTTGCTTTTATTCGTATAATACCATTACTCTTAATAAGTTTTAAAAAATTTGTAAATAAATAAAAAAAATGACTAGTGATACCGGGATCCTTATAGAAACTATGGGTTAGGTAATAATAATGTTTAGGATCATCAGCATCGGTAATTAAGTCTTCATAAAACCAAGGAAAATCACCGCTTAAAATAATTTTTTGAAGATGATCAAACTCCGCCTGCGGTAAAAAATTATCTTTTACTTGAATGGCCATCCTAAACTCCATACTACTAAACTGTATCTGGTTCCTGTTTTAACAGGCTTGACTCTGTGCCATAGAAAAGATGGAAAAACTACTATAGATCCTTGGGGCTTAATTTCCTTACATATTTTAGTTGATTTTTTATTAAGTTCGGTACCATTTCGAAAATCAAACTCTAGATCGCCACCGGTATATTCTTTAGGATCTGTTAAATTTAATATAAGAGATAATTTTCTAATCTTTCCACGCCAATTTTCATTCGTGTCTGAACCATAGGGTCGGTCCAAGCAATCTTGATGCCAGCCATAATATTGTTTCGGTTTATACCGCGTAAATTGACAGCTTTCCATCCAATCCCACTGAAAATTCCATGTAGCAGATTGATTCGCGTTCTTGATATAAGGGGTAATAACTTCATATAGCCACTGATCCTCTAACCAAGTTACATTTGAATTTCTTTTGCGGTCCATCATTTTTCTCTCCTTTGGACTTATTTTCTTTGGGTCTGTAGGACCCCCTATAAGCGCTTTACTCTGGTGTAAAGATCTTCCATACTTCATAATATATTCACAAGTTCTTTTAGGAACGGCTGATGAATAGTACCAATAATAGTTTTGAAACCACATTACAACAAATCCAAATCTTTATATTGCTCGATTATATGTTTAGGTAGTATTTTTTTAACAGAGATAGGGAGGGGTCTTACTTTTCCTATATGAAGTTTATGTAAAGGAGCATGTAGAACCTTGTCATTATAGGCAACATTATTTATTTTTAACTGCGAAGAAACTTTAGGATTAAGTTTAAAAGAATCAACTCCAATAAATTTACATATTTTGTTAATTTCTAATTGTGGTTTAGTTGTGAGCTTCTTATAGGTTAAAATATGGCAATCTTGTTTTGTCTCTAATAAGTTTCGTATGGACCATAATTCCTTTCCAATTCTCCCAGTTCGACTCATTCTTGATTCACAATATTTATCAATATTGTATGGTTTATCTATTCTTACGAACGACGCGAGACACTCTAATACGGGTCTATAAAGGATTATAAACTGAGGTTTTTTATATAAGTTTTGCAATAAAGATAAATTTCCCGGTGTTCCCCATGGACCTTTATCTATAATAGTGGAAGCTTTCCAATCTTTATAATAAAGATTAAAAAGATTATTCAAGATATTATCAAATGACTTATAATCGGGAAAGTTCTGATAAATTGAAGAATGTTTTAACCTAAAACATTCAAACAGTAGGTCGGGCAAAATAGAATTTGCCGTCATAGAAATTTTTTTATTTTGATTAAGTAAAGAACTTAAGAGAGTGCTCCCAGCTCTAGGCATACCACATATAAATTTCATATCTTTCATAATTCTTTATAACTTATTTATAAAGAAAAAAAACTAAAAAGTAAAGAATTGATTTATATCAATTATGTGTTGACTTTCAAAGTGCCAGATACTGTGAATACAGCAGTAGCCTCTCCACTTACTTCTGTAACACTATTTGTTCCTGGAGTAACAGTCATCGGATTATTTGTTGGAGATCTTACTACAACCAAACCGGTTCCGCCGGCTCCGCCCTTACCATGTTTAGGTTGTGGATTTTGGCCGCCTCCGCCGCCTCCGCCAGATCCTGTATTAGTGCTTCCTGCTGGAGCGGGTGGTTGAAAACCTGGACCGGTTCCACTTCCTCCGCCGCCTGGGCCTCCAGAACCAGAGCCGAATTCTCCGCCTCCGCCTCCGCCACCAGCTCTTGTAACTGGTGATCCTGTAATTGTTGCTGCAACTCCGCCTCCGCCTGGGCCTCCGCCGCCTGCAGCGCCGGCGCCACCGCCACCACCACCTATATATTGTGGTGCTGCAGTATATGTTCCGCTGTCGTAACCTTGATTAGCTGTTCCTTCTGATGTTTGTGAAGTACTTCTAGTTCCACCTCCAGATCCTCCTGGACCTATTGGAGGCGTAGCTTGTGACCCACCTGCGCCTGCTCCGCCACCAGCTGATACAAGAACTGTACCAATAGATGAATCCGTACCTCGGTGTCCTGCTTGAGTTCCTCCAGCAGCAGGTTGTGCTCCCCCGTCTCCCACGGTAATTGTATAAACGTCTCCTGTTATTAATTCTACTTTTGATTCAGCGCTTCCACCGCCACCAGATGATTCAGAGTTAAATGAGTTTCGGTAACCACCGGCTCCTCCACCGCCACCATATCCAGAACCTCCGCTACCGCCTCCAGCGATAACTAAGAAATCTAGTTCGATAGGGGTACCGCCACCACCAGATCCAAAACCTAGTATCTGATAACCAAAAGACATTCTCTATTTCTCCTATGCGTCGTTAGCTGCATCCGTAGTGTAGAATATTTTAATACCTAAAACTCTTGCTACTCCCGTATAGGTATCTCCACCTGCATCTGCATCTCTGTATAACTGAAAATAACATTGTTGATCATCAGCAGGAGAACCAGCAATTGTAACGGCTCCACTCTCTGCTGAAACTTGTTGATCTTCAACTGTTCCGATTCCTGCGTCTGTAACAGTCACTGCTGTTCCAAAAACAGCGTCAATAGTATCACCATCACCCATAGCAACCCCTTGTAAACCAAAAATACAGTTTCCTGTATTTGTAGTACTTGGAGTCCAAAAAACTTGGTAAGTAACTGTTCCTAAATTCCATGACTTAGGCATTGCCACTGCAAATTGTGCAAAGTCATCTGCAGAATCTGCAAAATCCATAACCTTCATATCTGGTCTTAATGCTGTTGTTTCAACTTGATTAGCTGTTGCTGGATTAGTTGTAGATGGATACATAGCTACTGCTGGTACCCATATAGTTTCTTTTCCTGCAATTTTTATAGCACCTGTTGCATCGGATCCGTCAACAGCTTTTGCGACCCCTGTGCCATCTGGAGTAATAGTAATATCACCATTAGCTCCATCAGCAATTGTAATATTTCCTGAATTACTACCATTGTTTGTGTTTAAAATTAAATCTCCAGTTCCTTGAGTAGTAATTGTAGCATCAGCATTATTATCGCCAACTTGAACAGTGTCTGCTCCTAAATTAACATCACCTGTTCCGTTTGGAATAATATCAATATCAGCATTTGAAGTTGAAACTATGTCTTGACCATTGACATCTAAATCTCCACCTAATTGTGGTGAAGTATCTTGAGATAATTCAGTCATAACACCAACATCAACAACTCCTGTGTTAGTTGTTACGCCATCAAAATAAACAATCTTCCAACCTTTATCAGTTGTTGACCAAGTAACTGTCGAACCTGAACCTGATGCGGCTTTTAATTGTACTGTGTAAGCACCTGATGTGCTGTTTTTAATAAGATAAAAATTTTCTGTAAGAACTGGAAAAGTTACAATTTTATTTCCAGTAATTGCTTCAGGAGAAACTGCTCCCAAAATAATAACTCTAGTTGCAACGGTAGCTCCTGTTGCACCATCTGATTCTGTTAAAGTTGTTGTATTGGCTCCTGATCCTCCACCATTAAGTGTTTGAACTTTATATCCACCAGAGATTTGCTCAATAATTTGTAAATTTGTATTAGTTTTTGTTCCCCATGTACCGGCATTTTCACCGGTTGCCATTAATTCAACACCTAGGGGTGTATATGATGATGCCATAATTTTGTTCTCCTATTAAGATGCTATCGTTACGTCTGTATAAGACGTATTGCCCGTAATGTCAACATTTGAAAATGATGTATTTCCTGTAATGTCAACATCGGAATACGCTAGCACTCCAAAACCTACAGTATTTAAACTAGCAGTAAATGTTTGCCCAGTCAACCCTATACTCATTGCTGTAGGACTAATTGATCCTACGCCAGCGGTAAATGTTTGTGCAGATAATCCTATAGCCATAGCGTCAGGAGTTATAGCTCCTACACTTGCTGCAAAACTAACGCCATTTATGTTTACTAATTCTATTGAAGTAATAGTAAGGCTTTGAACATCAGCCGCAAAGGTTACACCACTTAGTCCTACAACGTCCGCAGGGGAAATAGAACCTACTGCAGCTGCAGTTGTCAGACTTGCTAAACCTTGTGTATGATCGGCCCCATTATTTATATTTAGAGTACCTAATCCAGCGCCCATGGTTACACCACTGACACCAAAAATCATATCATAAGCCGTCGTTAGTGAGCCAACGTCAGCGGCCATAGTTTGACCACTAATTCCAATTATACTTTCTGGTTTAAATGTAAATTCTCCACCCCATTCACCATTACTAAATGAGTTTACTCCCCAGCCACTTGGACCGAGTTCCATTGACATTGATAAACCATCGAGGAGAACTGAAGTTGTATTTTGTCCCCAGTTACCCGTACTCCATTCATCTCTACCCCAACCATCTTCCGATTGTGCATAAGGGAAAGTACCTAAACTTGCTGGAAAACTAAATCCTGAAATTGAGACCGTAGGGCTATAACTTTCACCCCAAGGTTCTTGATTCCATTCACCTCGACCCCAACCTTGTTCAGAACCCGAAATTAATGTGCCGAGATCGGAAGCAAAACTAACGCCTGAAAGAGTAATGCTATTACTATCTTGGTTACTAAATTCACCCTCTCCATAAGAAAGCAGGCCCCACGTGTCTGGGAGTACGGTATTTGCTTGTCCACCCATTCCTGAGTGATTGCTACAATAATAATATAAAGTTGGTGCAGAAGCTGCGACGATAATTTGTGTGTAAGCTCCAGAATTTCCTGGAATACCATTAGTGGAAACTCCAGTAGTATACTCGCTCCCACCGCTATGCGTACCATCACTTGTTGTAGATAATGCAAGGGGGTGATTAGTATTACTACTGTCTGACTGATCAAACCTATAAGTTAGACCCTCTGCAAGATATACCGTATCTTGTAAAATACCATCAAGATAGAATTTATCCCCCGAACCTGGATTGGCTACGGTTACTGTAAAGCTTTGAATAGCCATAAGGAATTACCTCCTTATGCTGTTAGCCTCAGGATAGCAGAAGTCGCGTCGTTAGTTGGAAATTGAATTGTAAAAGTTCCAGAAGAAACTGTTTTGTCTCCTCCAAAAGCTACTACACAAACCGCATCAGTTGTTCCCGAACTTGTGCCTGTTGTAGTGTTATAAATCATACAACCATTTGCTGTGAACGATGCAGAAGTCCAAGAGACATCTGAAAAGTCTGTAAATGCTGTTGTTGAAGTTAAACCTACACCCGTATTAGTTAGCGCTTTTCCACCTGCTGTATAAGCAGTTCCAGATGTGTTTGTAATTTCGTTTGAAGTAGAATAATCAGTTGTTGTGGCATCTAAAGATGCTGAACTTGTGAACATAGCTAATTTAAAAGTATCTCCACTTGATGAACTAAAATTGTGTTTACCTTGTAATAGTTCTTGTTTGAAACTTGAACAAACTGCTGATGTTATTGCCATAATTTTTTCTCCTCGTTATGGAGACGGGGACTTAACTTGTATCCTAACTGTACCGTCAGTATAATCGTCTCGTCTTCGTCTTCCCAATTGCATTCCTGCAAACTGTTGTATAGCATTTTTATATTTATTTTCGTATAATGTCAACATGTCGATTGGACCTTTTAAGAATCCATAGGCTTCTACCAAGCAGGCATATAATAACCCTTGTGGAAAATAAGTACTTAAATAAGTATTGTTATTATAACCAGTCGCAGACCCAAGACCATTAGGCATTTTGTTATAATAGACCCTAAATTTGTAATTAGCGTCAGGTGTAGGAGCTATATACATCCCTCCAGACGAAGTATCTGTAGTATTGTCAGCACCTCCAAACATAGCATAATATTTAGGAAATCCTGTTACAGAATTAGTAGTATCTGTAGGAGATTGAATAGTTCCTTCAGGACCATATTTTCTATCTACAAATTCGGCTAAATAAGTTTGGTCTTTTTTCTCTAACCATTTTCCATTACCTTCAGTATTAGATGTAGATTCAAAGACTTCAATTCCTCTTATAAATAAAGTTCCAGCTGGCGAATTAATAGTATTATCATTTGCCACCAATGTACCTTCTTGAACATATCTGTCAGAGTCCATAGGAAGTTCTTGATAAATTCTAAACTGTGCAGCCATTATAAATCCATCAATAATTGTCTGTGTAAAGACATCAGAACCGACTTCAGTATAATCTCTTATCGCTGTAGTTAATGTGCTATAATCG
>Ga0080013_1005621_pt1 | contig 11580 bp, 20 predicted proteins | sample ETNvirenome_6_85_FD_69236 | JGI IMG/M metagenome (GOLD analysis project Ga0080013, IMG submission 69236) | Marine viral communities from the Pacific Ocean - ETNP_6_85 (SPADES assembly) (version 2) | ecosystem: Environmental > Aquatic > Marine > Oceanic | place: Pacific Ocean | collected 2013-06-19
TTCTGTTAATGGTCCTTCACTTGCATAATCTAAACATTCAAGCCTTGTTCTATCATCAATAGGACCTACATATACATACTTAGTATCAGCAGGTGCATCTTTCATCATAGTATTAGTTGCTACTCTTGAATATGTATTTAATCTTGTATTAAGTATTGCTCTTTGTCCTGAAGCAGATGATGCTACACTAACTTGATTAAGTATCTCTGATGTTTGCATACCTGATATAGTAGCAGAATTAAGTATGTTCTTTAATTCAGAAGCATCTGTGCCAATGATCTCATCTAATACAGATAGATTACCTGATAAGAATGATTCTAATGTTTGTTCATTTATTGGCATCTAAATCTCCAAAAGGTATGGTTTCTTCTAATACTACTTTGTGTTGTTGAATGTATAATTGCTTTGCTTTGCTTATTTTTGCATCTAAAATAGCCTTTAAATCCATTTTATCTAATGCTTGGATAAATTCATCAGGTGTAACTTTATCCTTTAATTTAAGCAAATCCTCAGTTAATTCTAATTTTGCTTTATCAAGTATTGCAGTTACTTGTTCAGAAACTTCTTTAATTTTATCTTGGTCAGGCATTACTCTGTAGGTTTAGCTAATGCTTCAAGTAATACATTACCAGCAGGTTCAGGTGCTTCTTCTACTTTATTTCTTATCTCTAATTCAGATTCTGCTTCTTCTCTTGTTAAATCAGGATTCTTTTGCATTAAGATGTCTGCTAAATCAATAAGACCTTTAGATAATTCCCATTCCCATTTATCTCTTTGTTCTTGGTCATTTAATACTTCTACTGATTCACTAAAATCTACATCTTCTAAATCACCTGCATCTTTACCATCTTCTACTGCTATAATTTTTCTTTCAAGTTCAAATAGTTTAAACTCTACTTCTCTCCACCTTGTAACATCAGATTTTCTATCATCAGTTAATTCAGTATTCCTTAGTTTTAAAGCTACACCTGATGCAGCAGTAGTTCCTTCAACAAAAGAAATAGGGAGATGGTAGTTTTGAGCCAACATCTTATAACTGCTTTGTATGGATTCATCAAGTGCTGGAACTGCATTGGGAGGAGATACTATGCTGATACTACCATCTACACCTAAATAATTAATCTTATCTTGTCCTATTTGCATTGTGTCTTTATCTATACCTGCACCATTAACAAATAGATAACCAAATGATTGAAACATTATATTAGCATTCTTATTAGTTTCTGCTACATTCATAGATAAGTTAGTTTGTATTAAATCTGTTGAAGCATTGGTATCTAAGTAATCTGTTTCAGGCTTACCATCTCTAAAGCATTCTACAAAAGGTAATACACCATAAGGATTAACCATATCAGGATTATCATCATGTGTATACATCTTTCCATTCTTATCAAATATAAAGTGATTCTCAGAATCCCAATATGCAAATTGTTCAGGAGTAGTATCCAATACCTCTGCTTTTTGAGCAATTGGATATACTATTGCATAAGGCTTAAGTGGATCAGTATCAAAGAGTGGTTCATAATCCATAATAATATCATATTCTATACATTCACTTCCATCATCTTTAATTCTCCAGCAAGGCTTGATTAATACTCCATCTAAAAGATTACACATTCTCTCTAATCTTTGGAGTTTGTGGTCTTTACCACTAAAGTAATCAACAACATCTTCTTTAGTATAGGTTCTAATAGGTGCTTCCATATATACAAGTGATATTCTGTTTATAATTCTTTTAGTAATATTAACATTACCAATAGGAACTTTAGATAAGGTAGATTCACTAAAATAATCACTTACATATTCTTTAGTATTACCTTTATAATAATCAAGTGCTTTATACCTTGATTGTTTCCACTTATTCTTTCTTTGTTGTTGTATATCAAACTTGCTATACAATACTGCTAATTTTCCCATTGATGGTATCATATCTTGCTCCTATTATCTTGCTTGTGTTCCTATTGATGGTTTAATTGTTGCATACTTTGAAAAATCCACATAGTACCCCAAAGCATCACTCAGATGTGTCAAATTTTTGTGAGTTGTTTTGTCTATATCTCTTGTTCCTTCTTTATTAACTACCTGTTCTAAATCTCTTATAAGTCCTTTACATTTAGGATCAATAATCATATTACCTTTAGCCAAGTTATTGTTCATGCTATTAACTCTATTAACTACTAAAGGATTGATATGTCTTACATGGACCATAAACCCATTCCTTCTAATAATATCTATATCACTAAACCTTGCAGAAGAATGTCTTGCTGCTCCTGTAGCATCTGGATAAGCAAAGTATTGGCTATTAGGGTATCTTTGTTTTATTGTTCTGCACATTCTTTCAGTTAATAAATCACCACCACTACTATCAGCATCAAGTGCTATCTCATCTATAACTTGTATGTTAGGACTATTTGGTTGTTCTTGAATGATACAACATGCTTGTGGCATAACATTGAAGTCCCAACCCACATGGATTGGCTGATTTCTGTTGTATTTACATTCTTTGACATTTTTATCTCTTTCAAATCCATGATATGTATTTCCTCTTTGTAAGTTAGTAAACTGCCCTAATAGATAGGCTTTAAGTAGATTATCATCATAGTTATCTCTTAATGATTGTATATAGCTTTTAGGTAGATATGGATTGTCTGTTGTTTTACCATGTATAACCACCTTATCATCTGATGCTTTATTAACAAGAAAATCCCAACAGAATGAATATCCTTCAGGAGTTGTTGTTATAAACAATTCAGCATCTTCACAACCTCTAAGCCTACCAAGTGCTTTTGATATTGCTATATCTGCATTTTTAAATGATTCTATATCTAATTCATCTACACCTGCCCATGTATAATTACTACCTACAATCTTATTAGCTTGATTAGTAACATATATCTTTATATCACCAAACAATGTCCTGAACTTATGTGATGCTATATTGTAGTCATAAGGTATCCTGCATTTTTCTAATAATTCAATAAATGGTTGCACAAATACTTCTTCTGCTAATGAATATGTTGGGTATAAAATTAGTCCATTTGATTTGCCACTATTTGGATTAATCTTGTTTGTTAGGCAATATGCAGCTTTAGTAATCAGTATTTTGGACTTACCACACCCAAAGCCACCAATTAGTGCTGATATTCTTGCTTTTGGATTACCCTTTTTTGTTAGGAAATCCCATTGGTGTGGTAGATAATTATCTTTTTTTAGTATTAATGGATTATATTCCTTCAAGTTCTATCCTGTCAAATGGTTTAGTTAGTTCAATCTGATGCTTCTCATCATAACCTCTACTCTTACCCTTTGTCTTTAAGAAAAATATAATAGCTGTTATTTGATGTGGTGATTTTCTGTCTTTAATCTTTTCAAGTAATTCATTTTCTGCAAGATCAATTAGTCCAGCTTCCACATTATCACAATCTTCCTTAAACTGCTCATCTTTATCTATCCAACTATAATATGTTCTTCTATGTATATTTGCTGCTTCACAAGCCTTTGTTATATGTCCAAGATTATTAGTTAAGGCTTCAATGAATAATTCTTTTTTAGTAGGTTTTTGTGTATTTTGTGTATTTTTAGCCATATAGTAGTATTGTAATATAACATACTAATTCATTTAAAAAAGTTAAAATATTGTCTTTCTAATGATTTCTTATACTTAACTGCTTCTTTCTTTGTTAAAAATTTCTTTGAATTTACTATGTATATAAATCCTAATTCTTGTTTAATGTCTGTGTTCATTTTTCTATATAACTAAATATATGTTCTATTATAGGTAAGGTCCAACCATCTCCTAATAAACTACCAGCTTGTGGTGTAGTAAGAATATCACACCAGTTATCTTTAAATCCTTGCAGCCTACACATTTCTACTTTATTAACTAATCTATATTCATTATTGTCTGTAATTAAAGTAACCATTCCTTTTGGTCTTTTAACTATATATTGTTGAAAACCTTTAAAATATTCATCATTTTTATTAGTGTTTGCATTTATATAATGTTCCATCAAACAACAATGTTTATCTCTATCAGGTTCACCACTTATCAATATATCTTTAAGTTTAATTTTTTTATCTTTAGGCTGTGGTATATCACTAACTAATTCACCAAATAATCCATCTTGTCTTGTTCTAATATTACTCCAATAATACCTATCTCTTAATTGTGCAGTTACTAATGATGAATTGATTCTAACTGGATATACACCTAATGCCCTGCTCATTACACCTACATCTGACTTAGGAGCAGAACCTACATTTTCTTGGAGAAATAATACATTAGGATTTAATTCTTTTATGTGATTTAATATATCTACAAACACCCAAAACAAACTACTCCTATTTCCTTTTAATCCCAACCTTTTACCTGAACTTGCACCAGCTATTGATAAATCTTGACATGGACTACCACTTAAAACCATATCTATGTTCTTCCAATCCATGTCCCATTCTTTCCACTTAGTAACATCTCCTACTTGTATTGTATCAGGATAATGATGTTGAGTTAGTTTTATTGCAGCAGGTTTTATTTCAGAAGAATAATACTTATCAACCTTTATTCCTACATTGTCTAATGCAGTATGTCCAGTAGACATTCCATTAAATAAACTTAAAACATTCATATTATTATCTCTGTATAAGATTCTTTATCATCATATTCTTTTTTAGCATATATTTCTATCACTTGGCTATCATCTAAGTAAACTGTCTTATCTATTTGCATTACATCTAAGTAAAATTTTATAAAATTATCAATATCACCTATTCTACCTATTGGATATACTGGTGCTGTTTTTTTTAATTCATTAGCATACTTACCACTTCTAAAGTGTGCTTTTGGTCTCTTCAAATGAAAAACAAATTTAATTTTCAAAGCATCTGTATATGGTTCACCAGTAAACTGCTCTTTTATTTGTTGTATTGCTATCTTTTTATCTTTGCTACTTGGATCATAGACCATACCTCTTTTAGTATGTCTGTGTCTTTTCTGTGCTATGCAGTTATCTATTCTTAGTTTCATTTATTTTTTAATATTTCTCTACACAATTCACTTGGTACAATACTTCTTAAATAACTATCTTTTAAACCTTGTGTTCCTGTTCTACTACCTCTTGGTGCTCTTTCATGATCACAATCAGGATTACCATTCTTGCAAACTGGTTTTGCAACCCATTTAAAATCAGTATTCCAAATATCAGTAGGTTTTGCTCTTTTAACTGTTTCTTCAGGACTAAAATATTGACAATACCAAACTGTATCTCTATAATGGTCAGGTAAATGCTTATTATAATTGCAATTCATAACAGGTAATTTTCTTAACATACCTCTTGGATTCTCTATATACCAAAACTTTGGTTTTAAAGTAGCAATCAACTTAATTGTATGTTCAACTATCTTTATTCCTAACTTAGCTTCTTCAGTTTTAGGTATGTAAGCATTTTTTCCACCTGTGTAATGGTGACCTATGGAAGATACACTAAAGGTTTGACAAGGCACACTTGCCCAAATAATATTAGGTTTACCAAATTCTTTTTTCATTTTTTTTATATCAAAATCAAATATATCACACACTTGGTCTATTTTATCAAAAGGTTCTATATCAGTAGTATAAGTTTTATGTCCTAATTCTTCTGCAACCTTACTAAAACTTCTTGATCCTGCAAATAATTCTAATACTTTCATAATCTCCTCAAAAGTTATGGCTGCCTATATAGTGTGAGTATTATTTGGAGAAACATATAAGGGATATTTATATGCTTTATAGACAGCCATAGGTTTATAATAATATTTATTTAACCTTGCTCTTTCTTTTTTTATCACAATCCTTACAATAATAGTCCAAACCATCTAAATTTGATTTGCTTTTATAAAACATACTCAAACTCAATATCTGATTACATTTATTACATTTTTTTTCTGTTCTATCTTTAATTTCCTCAAGTTTTTCTTTTCTTTTATTTTCATAATATTTTTTTCTACCTATAGATAGTTTATTATAATGCTCTTTGCATATTTTTTTCCCAAATGCCCAATGGTCTTTCCCTGTTACTCCATACATTGCATTGTTTTTTCCACTCTGTGCTATACTCATTTTTTTCCTTGTTTCTTCTGTAATTGGACTTCTCACTCTGTTTTTCATCCTTTCAATAGTTTCTGGTTCTGTCCATCTTTTTTTCATTGTTACACTTTTTCTTTTTTTAATTTCTTCTGTTTGTACATAATCAGAATTTTTTTGTCCTAATCTCATATTAGCCCTTGCTTCCTCTGTATGCTTATATCCTTTTTTAAAACTTTTATATTTATTAGGGTTATTTTTAATTTGATTTTTCATCCATATCTTCCAAGATTCAGGCATTGTTTTCCCTGTATGGCTTTTAGATATTTTTTCTTTAGTTTGTTTATTCATCTTATAGCCTTTATTTAGGCTTCCTGTAGTACAATTATATCCATATTCTGGATTCATAGTATTAAATTCTAAAATAAATGCTTCTTTGAATTTGTAAGCATCTTCTTTTGAATCAAAATCTCCAGCAATACTATATATAAAATTATAAAATCCATGTTTTTTCATAGCATCATACAAAGGTCTTGAATGTCCTCTGTCAGAAAAAGATTTATGAGATTGTTTTGTATATTTGATACCTACAGAAGTTGATCCTATATACATTTTATTATTTTTGATATTAGTAATTTCATATATAATCATTTTAACCCCAGTGCTTTTTTTCTTTCATCATCATCAGCAGTATCACCTGATTCTGTTTGTGAAAATTTCTTAATTTGAGCCTGATAATCTGCTTCTATTCTTGCTTCTTTTTTAGCTATATCTTCATCACTTGCAGGTTGAAATTTCATATTACTGTTAAATTTCTTGCTATTCTTAACCCAAGTAGACATTCTTTTTCTTACATTAAATATGCTTTGTTGTTCATATCTTAACACTCTACCACCATCATTGTGTTCTGTCCAGTATTCTATGAACTCTTTAATCATAGCAGGGTCTATTTGCATATCAAATACTTCTTTTTCTACTCTTTTAGCAAATTCTTCTTTTTTAGTATTTATATCTTTAGCCTTATCCTTATCTTTATCCTTAACACTTACCAAAGGGTTAGCTAACTCTATATTATGTTTATCTAACAGTTTAATAACACTTTTATGAACTTTAACATTAGGATTCAATTCACCATATTGAAATTTGCAAAACTTAGTTAAATAAAACTTGTTATCACCTATTTGTTCTATGTTATCATTAAATGCTTCTAATATCTCATCAATAGTGTAATTATCACCAATCTGATATGATAGTAAGCCTACATCTAAATCATTCAAAATACCTGCATGATCACATTTATTGATTAAATAAAACCAAACTATCTTTAATCTTACTGGTAATTCTCTAAACCATTGTTTTTCAAATATACTATTATCCATAAATCTCTTTGCCATGTGTTTCTCCTTTTGTTATCACTACTATCCCTTGTTATTTTTTTCTTAAATGCTCACCATGATTTATTAAACTCATGTTTATAGTTCTTAAATCTAAATCTGGATTTAATACCATTAAATCTTCTACCATTTTATTAAATGATGATATACTCATTTTTTGTAAATGCTCATCTGTAAATTCTTTAAAATCACAAGATGCAAAATCATTTGTTATTAGTAATTTATTATCTGTTACTATAACTGCATCATCAAGAACTGTTAAAGAATTATTATAAAAATCTTCTAAGTGTATCACAATCATAATTATCCCTTATTAGTATTATTATTAATATATAAATTTATAGCTTTATCTACAACACTTGATATTGTCTTATCTTCTAAACAACAATACATTCTTAGCTTTTGATGTGTTGATCTACTAAGCTGCACACTTTTATTTATTTCTTTATTTTTAATTTTCATCACTCCAGTAACTCCTATATTGTTTTAACATTTCTCTTTTCTTTTTTGCATACTTCCTTGCTTCAATTCTCTTGCAAAGCCTGCAAACCTTCATAAATCCTGGATAACCTGAGTTCCTAACAAGGTTCTCTTTTAGTATCTCTTTTTTACAGGTCCTACATACTTTCATAAATATCCCAAAATGGTATCTTCCACATAGGCTTATCACAATCTTCAGGATCATCTTTTTCTTTGCTCCAAGTAGTAACCTTGTAATCATTTTTATTAATTAAATCTTCTAAATCACAAAGTCTTATTTGTAATATTGTTTCTTCTAAAACAAGAGCAGTTGGACTTACAAAATACTTATTATATATCCAAAATCTTAAATCATACACCTTTGTCCAGCTTTTGTAGTTTTTAAAGTGTTCTTGTTTTAAAGAAAAAAACTTACCACAATGCTTAACTTCTGTAAAATAATACATATTCTGATTAGCATTGTAACATATATAATCAGGAGTATTTAATATTATTCCTTTTAAGTTTTTAACATTCTTGCCTTGTGTATTCTTCCAATCTAATCCATACTTAAAACAAAAGTCATCACTTTCTTTGCTTTTGTTAAAAAACCAATTTTCAAACTTCTTTTCAACTTCATCAGATGCCATTCTTTTTTCTATTGGCATATCAGAACTTACTAAATTATTCATTAGTCCACTCCTTCCAGTAGATTTTAACTATATTAAATAGTGATTCTAAAAACATTAAAAAACCAAACAGTAATAAGAAATATAAAATAAAATCAAATATCATTATTTACTCCTTCTTTTAAGTTCTGATTTGCATTTGTTTTTTAGTCCTTCACTATTCATTGTATCCCACCAAGATGCTTGTAAGTAATCAAGTGGTAAACCTGCCCATGTAATATCATTATCTCTATTACCTGAATTGTTCCTATACTTTCCAAATTTAACAACTTCTTCACCATTCCAATCATCATCATCAGTTTCACCATCACCTAATGGAATACCACCTAAATCCTTAGCTGCATCATAAGCAGGGTTAGGAACTTCTTGATCTTTTAAATTAACTGGTGGTATAGTTTTAGGTTTAGTATCAGATGCTTTAGTATTTGGTTTCCAATCTCTTGGTAATACCCATTTACTACCTCTTTTCTCTAAATCAGCAAACATTGTTTCAGCAGAATATAAATCTCTACCTATCCCAAACATAACTGCTGCTCTTTTAAAAGCATCACTTGCTTCACCTTTAGCTGGTGCTATATCAGATTCAGTTCCACAATCAGATTTAGATATTTTAACACCATCTATATTAATTGTAATTTCACAAAACAAAGCACCCTTTGCTTCATAAAATCTGTTTTCCCAAAATTCAGGACCTATTAAATTATCTAATGTATCTTGCACATATCTTGCATCTACATAAGACAATACAGTTGCTTTACCTCTGTCCTTATCATAAACTGATCCAACCCTATATTTTATTTCAGATTTAGCTGTTGGTTTTTTTAATTGTTCTAACTTTTCTCTTGGTGTCATTTTATTTCTCCTCATCTTGTTTTATAAATTCTTTATACTCAGGTTGAAATTTAAATGGATTTGCTACTATATCTATAATCACACTTGCAGTATCAAAATCTCCACCTAAATGCTCATTACCATATACATCCTTATACCATTTTAAAAACATTACAAATTTATGGCTTGTAACATCCATATTATATTTTAAATCTATTCCCATTGTTTCTCCTATCCCTTTTTATTTATTAATTAAAATATATTTACTTTTATCAATACCTTTTTTTGCAGGTATTTTACTAATATCACTTGTATATACTTTTAATCCTTTTAAATCAGGGTGTATATAATAAGATTTTTCATTTAACATTTCTTTTGTAATTATTTTCATTTGCTTCTCCATTGTTATTTTTAAATAATTGATTAACTCACTTAATCATACTATAAATATATAAAATAATATTAATATAAACCTAATAAAAAATGTTTATAGAAAAGAAAAACCCTCAATTAAGAGGGTTTCACTTACTCTGTATGATGAGGATAAGGGTATTTACCAGAGATTAAACCTGTTCTTCTAACACCAACTTATAATTTAAAAATTTGGGATTGGTTTGACTAACAGAATAGTCAGAAATTCTACATATTGCCCATTGGTCTGAGTTTGTAGAATCAGATATATTAACCACTAATGGAAGGTGACCACCCATGCAGGGTTTTATTACTGCACTATAGAAATCTGTGCTATTATTAGTATCATATAGGCTTGATCCATCTGCTCCAGTAGAATATTCACCTTGTGTATCTTGACTAAAATTATTACTGTTCAACATGTTGTTCTGTGCCATCATCTTGCTATCTTGTAAAAAGCTAAAATTAACATTCCAAGTCCTAATACCATTTCTTGAATTTGTAGGCTCATTTCTTGTATCTGATGTATTTGCATCTAATTCCCAAGCATCTAATAACCATTTACCTGTTTTAGAATAATTAAGAGTAGATATAGTTTTACCTGATACAGATTTTTTAGCTTTATATCCATAGCTAACTTTTAATGTTTGATTTACATCTACATTTTGTGGTGCAATCCATTTTTTACCCCATAAAACAGATCCAATCATATTCTCTGCTCCATTATTAAACTGCATAATCATAGATTTACTATCTACATTGCTTAAATCAACTAAACTCCAACCATTATATTCACAATCTGTATCTATATTAGAATTAACTACTTGTGATGTAGATATTTGCCCACCATCACCTTCTAATGTTAAATTCTGTTGGTCTGCAAAGTTATGTCCTAATGTCATAAAGAAATCAGGCTTAATGTTATGATTAATATAAAAACCTATATTATCTAATGCTTCTGTATTAAAAGTAGATATTTTAGAAGGATTTAAATTAATTAAGTTAAATAGTTGCTCTTGTGTTAAGTCAGTATCTGATTCTGCTAACTCCAACATTCCACTTGCATAAGCATAAAGTGGATAACTTGTATAAAATGTTAATTTGTCTGCTAATTGATAATTTCCCATTAATAACCTCTTTTAATTCTTTTTTGTTTATTATTACCTATTTTAGATAAAGTAGTTAAATTTGTGTCTTTTTTGCCCAAATATGATAACTTCCTGCTTGTTTCTTTGGTTGTAGTTATAGTATTTGTTTCATTATCTATCTTTGATACTTGTTTTAATGATTTAACATAACTATTGTTACCATTGAATGTTAAGTCATCATAATCAGTAGTTAATGATTCCCATAAATATTTAGATGTAGTATTATCATCTAATCTTTTAGTTCCTAATGCACTCCAAGTTTGTAGTGCTGGTTTCTTAGTAATCAGATCATATTCATTTAAATCTTTATCTACCATCTTTGCATAGTAAATATTACAATTACCATTATATTCAAACAATTCTTCTATTATCTCATCATTATTACTAAATCTTATTATTATAATCTTATTGTTCCCTTTTTGAACTATAAAATCATTAGGTAGTTTATTATTTATATATAATTCACCTTTGTATCTAATTTCAATACCTTGATATACTATATCTGTATTTATTTCTACTGACTTTTCTTTAATAAGTAATTTATTCATTACTCTATTATTATATTAACAAGTGCTATTACATCCACCACA
>Ga0080013_1004340_pt2 | contig 11579 bp, 13 predicted proteins | sample ETNvirenome_6_85_FD_69236 | JGI IMG/M metagenome (GOLD analysis project Ga0080013, IMG submission 69236) | Marine viral communities from the Pacific Ocean - ETNP_6_85 (SPADES assembly) (version 2) | ecosystem: Environmental > Aquatic > Marine > Oceanic | place: Pacific Ocean | collected 2013-06-19
ATAAGATTTTCTTGACTTTTGTTTTTATCATATTCTACTTGTGCAGCTTTTACTTGAATATCAACTAACTTCTGCATTTCTACACCCTGCTCTGTTAGGACTTCACCTAATTTCTTGTTAGCTTCTATTCTTTCGTCAAAGGTTTTTGTTTCATCATCTCTTATTTGTCTAAGTTTTTCTGCTTGTCTGTCATAATCTTCTATTAAACCCTGAACTTGCACTTTTGCTAATTCAGACGCTTTATTTAATTCAATAGTTGCCTTAGCACTTTTAACTGTTTCTGTGACATACTCTTTAATTTTCCCTGCTGCATTGGTTACAGTTTCTGTTAGTTTATCTACACTATTATCCACTCCTGTATAAACATCAACCATTTCCTTCCCTGCGTCTTTTACACTATCAAATGCTTCGCCAAATTCCCCTTTTACTAAATGTCCTAATGCTTTTCCTAAATGTCCAAATGTATCTAATAAACTATTAAATCTTTCAATTAAGTTTTCTTTAATAGCATTACCAAAATCTTCAAGACTTTGTTTAGGATCTTCAAATATTGACTTAAACCACCCTGTTACTTTTCCTATATTATTTGATAAGAAGCTGAATAAGTCATTAAATGCTATACTTAATGACTCCATTGCAATATCTAAAGCGTCAACTACTTTTTGATTTTTCCCTAAAACTTCTTGAAAAATCTCAAATGCTTTAGTTATTAAAAACACAAATCCTGTTGCTTTTGCTAAAGTTTTAAAACCAACTGTTAGTTTTTTTACACTACCTACTGATTTTTTACTTGCTTCACCTACACCTTCGGTTTCCTTTGACAAGTCTTTAGTTTCTTTTTTAGCACCTTTTATTGCTTCAATAATTGCTTGTGTGTCTTTTGACAATTCGCCAATATTTGATTTTACTTCTAATTCTACTATTTCGTTTGCCATATCTTTATTTTTAAAGTGCTACACTTGTTTTTATTTGAGTAAATCTTATACTTGCTACCCACTCTAAAGTCATATCTGCTTTTCCTGTTACAGTTAATACATAGTTAGTTCCTGATACTGTTGAAACAGGCGACCAACTCCCTGTCGTTCCTGAACTTGCAGGTGATGTCCTAGACCTTGATATGCTTAATGTTCCGGACTTATTTATAACTACTCCTCTTTCAACCCAAGACTTAAAATCACCAACTGCACCTGAAGCCGCTGAACCACCAACTCTTAAAGCTAGAATATCAGCTTGAAAATAACAAGCAGTATTTTCAGGAATTGCATAGTAACCGTTTGTTGCTGAAAAGGGTCTTCCATTATTTAAATAACTATCAATTGTACTTCCGTCTGTTGTTTGTACTCCATTCATTAATGTTGTTACTTGTCTTTCCCCTAATAAGTCATCAGCAGCATTACCCCCTAAGACTATTGAGTTATCAGCTGTCGCTTCTCCTAAAGTGCCATAGACGTTAGCATTGTTTACTCCGTTTGCTATTTCGTTTTGGTTTCCTACTACTATGTTATTTCTTGATAAACCTCTTACAGTATTATTTTCACCTATTATATAAGTATTATTTGTACCTGTTTCAGCTTGGTTTCTAGCTCCTGTAAACTTATTATTTTCTTTAGTAAAGTTTAAGTTAAGATTTGTATTGTATCTAAATGTAGAACAAGTTCCATCTGCTTTGTTATAAGTATATCCGTATGCTTCACATTGTAACTGATTTGGAATAATATCGTTTGTGCCATCTGTAAAGGTTACAATTCCTATCGGAGAAGTAGATTTAGGCTTTACATCAAACCCTGTTAAATATGGTATTGTTGCTACTTTGCTCATTATGGTATTAGTATAAATTCAACTGTTGCTAAGTCGTTTGGTTTGTAGTCTATTTTGTTTACTCTAAAAGTTCTGTTCTTAATAAATACTGTATCGTTAAATTTAAAAGTATTAATATCTGAAGGACTTAAATTAACTTTAATAGTCATTATTCTAGTATCAGGGTTGTAAAGCTCTGAGTAATAAGGTAGCCAATACAGGTTAAATAGATTATCGTTTACAGGGTTTCCTACATTTGCCATTAGTTGACATTCGCCAAAATGAAAATCACGAGTACCTGTTGTTGTCTGTACATTACTCAAATGACTAAATTGTAAGAAGTCACTTTCATTTGAAGAAGTTACACCATTTTGTGCAGGCATATAAAAAGTAGTTCCTGTAGACTTTATTCCATTGTTATACATTATTCTAGGGCTGTTGTCAAACCCTTCCTCTGCACCGTCATCATTCATTGCATAAACAGCAGGTGTTATAAAATCAGAAAATTGGCTCATTAATGGTTTTACTAAAGTTGCTGCAAAAGGTTCAGCAATTATTTCGTCTTCTCCTGCTAGAATAGTGAACTCTGAAGCGTCATACTTTTTACTTCCGTATAAATGATTTGTTCCTCTTTTATATTGCCTGAACGAATAGTCGTCCTCGTCTTCAACAAACTTAAAAATAGTCTTTTTGTTCAGGTCTGTTAAGGGCATAAGCTTCATTTCTGAAACGTCTATCTTGTCAGTCCAATCTAACTCAACACTATTAGGGTTATTTAAAAATACATCTGAATAAGGTTCTATCTTTATATTACTAGGATTATCTTCATCAGGCAAAGTAACTAAGTTGAACATAGTAAGTAAACCTTTTAAAAATTCCCATTGACCTAATTCTCCTCTTAGCGTTTGAAGAAGTACGTTTGTAGTAGCTAACGCATACCCTGTTGAAACTGTTAGGTTTGAAGGCATATATTGAACAGAATTTCCTGCTGTACTATAGTATTTAAACTCTAAAGTGTCGTTTTGATTTAAAGTCAAAGATACGGTTGTGTTCCAAGGTATAACCATAGGACCTGCACCCCCAAGCCAAGGTGAAGTTGTATATTGTCCTATTAAGTTACCCGCACTATCTTTGTGTGTCCACCTGTATTTTAAGTCAGCTGAGTTATTATAATTGGTTACCCAAAAATCAGTATCTATTATATAGGTTTGATTGTCATAAGCTGCTGTAAATTTATGATGTGATGTATCATAACCTGCATTTGAAGGAAAGTCGTTATCAAAAATAAATAAAGGTTGGTAAGAACCTATTGAAGTATTAGAAGCATCTCCTGTAGTGTAAGTACCTGTTCCTGTTTCAGGTATTAGGTCAGAACCCCAATTGAAGTCCATATACAACTTTTTAAAGTCGTCTGTATCAAAGAATTCACTTTCGTAAGTAAAAGGAAGGGCTTGAAATATTCTGTCTACTAAATACTTGATATTTATAAATGGTCTAAAGCAAGTTTCTAAATTAGTAAGTTCAGGGTTGCCAACATTTGCACCTGTTGCTGATGAACCCCCAACAAGTATTTGGTGTGTCCAATCTACAAAAGGGTATTTTACTGTATCGTTAGCATTTCTAAATCCTGAAGTACTAGCGTTAGTGTAAGTTATTCCTGCACTTGGTGCGTCATTCCAACTGTTTTTAATATTTGTCTTATTATAGTCGTGTTCTAATTCTGTAAAATCTAATTCTGAAAAAGTCTTATCACCTAATACATCAGCTAGTGCAACAACTTCAGAATACAAGTTTACATTGTAGCTTGTTTCCCCTGACTTGTCTGATATGTCAAGCATTCTTAAATATCCTTCAAATAATAAAAAGCCGTCTTGTTTTAAAATTGCTTTTGTTCTTTTATAAGGATTAAAGTTAAGCCCTGTATCTGTTCTTGTAATTTCAAATATATTGTCAAAGATTTGATTGTTTCTTTTTGTAGCAGGTAGATTAAAAGCCTTTGAATATGACTGTACTTTCTCAGCTACATTTTTAAAGTCATCTACACTAAGACTAAGAGGTATATCTTCATCTTCATATAAGTCGCATATTACTTGACCGTCTTGTAATTCTGTGTAAACTGTTGTTGGTGTTGAACCTACTTCAGAAACAGATACACTATTTATAAACATTGTACTATTCGTAGTGTCAATCCACGAAATAAGAATAATATCACTTGTTGTTGCTGCTGTAAATGTTAGTGTTATCGGTGATGTATTTGTATTAGTAAAATTTGCAGCAATAGTATTATTATTACTACCCTTAAAAACTGCAACATAAGCAGTCCCCGTAAATCCCGTAGGGTCATTGTTAACAGTTAAAATATATTGTTGTCCTATCGTTAAGTTAGATAGTCTTTGATAAACTCCTGCAATAGATGAAGTAGGAACTGCTATAATAGCTAACAGAGGATTTGGTGCAACTCTTAAAGGTAGGGTGGGTGTTCCTGTGTCCGTACTTCTAAATCTATACCAAGTATTCTGAATAGTAGGACTTGCATTTGTTAATACATCACCTATAACATTCCCTGCAAGTGGAGTAGGACTATCATAAGAACTCGAAGTATCTATCGTTGTGAAAGCATTACCATCAATAACAAATTCACCTGTAGTTGTAGAAATTGAATTATACTGCCCATCATAGTTTTGTGGATATAATATTAACTGTACACTCATTATATAGATTGTGTTCTTAGTGTTTTACTTTTTTCTACTTCAAAAGTATATTGAATAAGTTTATCGTTTGCTACTGTCTTTTTTGTAAAGCTTGAAGTTGTTAGTCTTACGGGTGTTACATATTGATTTAAAGCAGCAAAAGGAGCATCTGATTGATACCCTTCTAATATATAAACTTCAGGGCTGTTTATTAATTCTTCAAATATTGTATTGTTATCCTCACTTACAAAGTTTGTGTTCATTTTTATTTTCTCAGTAGCATTTACTCTAAAAGACTTCTTACCACCTTTATAACCATTTAATCTATAAGTGCTTTCATTCCAAGTTCCTTCTAACTGTGTATATGTTGTTCCTTTAGTTGATATGCTTCTTGTAGACTTCTTTGTGAATGTATAATAATCCCAAACCCCCCATTGATTAAGCCAAGTAAGTCTTATACTTTCAAATCCTTTTAAATCAGGACAATTAATATTAATAGTGTATGTTTTAGATATTGCAGTTACATTAAAAGCCCTTACTTCTATTGAACCGCCTTGAATAGTCCCTGCTGTTACTAACGCTTGAAACGTAGAACTCCAATTCTGTAAGTTAGCAGGATAACAGCCAAAATAAATTAAACTCATTCCTATATAACCATTGAAACCATTATAAGCACCATTTGCTTGTGTTCGATTTATATCTTCTGTTCCTATTGTCGTTCCTGAACTGTCTTTATATGTTAGTCTTATAAAACTTAAATTGTCATTAGGAGCTAAAAAAGCGAGTGTTCCATAATCTTCTAAATTCGCATACTGAGTTTTAGGTGTATTAGTCAAGAACTTGTTTGTTGGAGCAGACAAATTAAAGTTACCTAAATCATACCCAAAATCAGAATTGGATAAATTAATCTTATCTGAATATTTTAAGTAACCATTGAAAAGAAAATAATTATCTGAAAGTTGTGCTGACTGTCCTGTGTCTATATTTACAACATCAGGAAAATTAGCGTCTGCTCCTAAATACTCTATCTTAAATTGAATAGCCATATACCGCATAGCATTTATGTTTCCTGAGTATTTATCAATTAAGTGTAAAGGGTGCGGAGTGTCAGAAGTAGTTGTTACTCCTTTGTAAGAACTGTTTAGTCTAGCCATATTATCAGCACTTACATAATTCTCTATAATATTTCTGAAGTTAAACATACCTACTCCTGCATTGTTAGGTGTTGTCTTGAATGTTCCTACTAAGGTAGAACTTGAATATGTAGGGAATGTATTAGTTATATGAACCTCAGCTATAAACTTCACTTTCGTTTCTGTTGCTACTATTGTACTATTTGATACTGTAAATACCACATCTTGCCCAACAGGAAGTTGAGGGTATAAAGGTTCTTGTTCTATTATTGTTGCCATTTATTTTACTGTTGTTAGTCCTTCTATAATATCTTCTTTTACACTTCCTAATAAGTCTTTGCCAAATTCTCTTAATCCTAAAAATAAAGGTTTCTGAAAGAAACTCAACCCTTCTATTCCTTTTCTCTTAATACTTCTAGCTATTAAAAAAGATATACTTTTTCTTGACATAAATCTACCTTTTTCATCTCTAGGTGCTATTCCTTTTTTTACTATCCATTTATCAAGCACTCTGCTAGGTGGTTGCTTTGTAGTGTACTTATAAGGACTTGATTTAGATCTACCTTTATAGTCTGTGTATTTTCTTTTTACCTTTGTTCCTGAAACACCCTTATCTACAAATGCTCCATAACTTGACATATAGAATTGTATTGTAAATCCATCAGCTTCAGTTACTATTTTAAAGCTAATTGAATTTTCTAATTTAGTTCCACCACCTTTAGCTTTTTGTAAATTACCTTTAGCTCTATTTACAACTTGCTTTCCGAAACTATTTAGATACCTTTCTATATTATCCGTTTTCATTACTCAGCTACACCCACGAATAATTCAACTCTCGGACTGTAAGTTGTTCCTTCAGGTTTTACTTGTAAAGAAATCAAATCTTCCTGACTAGTAAAATCAGGTGTATTATCTTCTTCACCTATCGCTTCTGCTTCTGCTCTTGGTAGAATATGAGATGTTCCTGCGGGTAGTCTTACTTGATAGTTTGTATCAGTCATTACTACTGCTAAAATCACAGCACTATCTTCTCCTAAGTTAGTTACTCTAATGTATCGTACATTCTCTACATCAATAGCTCCTGCTGAAGTATAAGGAGCTGCTGCAAAGGTTGCTATTGTTGTAGTCTGACTATGAGTACAAGTTACTATTCTTTCAAGAACATCACCTATTCCTGTTGTTGTTACTGTGTTTGTTGAACCTCTTACTGAACCGTTTAAGGTTACACTTTCAGTTAAGGTTGTAATTAAATTTGCCATATTAAAAAGTTATTGTTATTTTAAAAAATCCTATTGTTATTTTATATTTACCTATTCTAAAGTTCATTAATACCCTGCACCTTTTTCAGTTACAGGAATAGTACAAGTTTGAAAATCATTCTGAACTACTACTCCTATTTGAAATACCCAACCGCAACATAAGTTATCAAACCTCTCTGTAAAAGGTTCTATTGTAAATTGTCCTTCAGTAAAATATAAAGGGGAATTAATGTCATCAGTCCCATCTAATGATTGCTGTTCACTATGTCTTAACATTCCTATAAAATCTGTACATATTGCTAGTGTCTGATTAAAGACTTGTTGTTCGTTATTCTTTGTATTTACTAACTTAGTTAAAAGCTCTTGTTGTTCAGTTTGCCAACCTTCTTTCTCGCTTACCATATCCATAACGAATATCTGAAAGTTATAAGTTAAAGAACTATCACCCGTTGTTACTGATGTTGGATTGATATGCAGTAAAGGGAACTTAGTTTCTTTTTCCAAATCAATATCGTAAATATCACCAACTGATACAGTAGATATTTGTCCGTGATATTGAGCTAGTCTAACTAGCGTGTTTACTACATTATTATATGTTTTGTTGCTCACCATTTCTTTTTACTTTATTTTGTGAATTTAAATCTGTTTCATAACTCAACCAAGTTAAAGCTTCTAACAGTCCTAATTTTGTTATCCTGTCTAAGTTTACTATCTCACCATTTGTTAATCTGTACATCACTCCGAACCAACCCCACTTACTTGCGAAATCTTCTGTTGCTATTGCTTCTTCATTTCCTTCATCTGTTCCATTAAATACAATGGCAAAATCATTGACAACTCTTTCGCGAAATGATAAAAAAAAACCAACGCACTTTGCACTTGTTGAGCTGACATCTTTTTCATTTCTTCTGCCCTAAGCCGAATATCACCATCATAAGCGTCAATAATATAAATATCATTCTTCTTCTCTTTAATTGGTCTGTATAATACAGCCATCAACTCAGGTAAACTCTTTTCAATTCCATTCTTTATAAAGGTTTCAATATCGGCATACTCACCTAATGTAATGCTATCTAGGTCAGGGTGGAAGCCATACTCAACTCCTTCTATTTCAATTATCCTTTTTAAAGAACTATCTTGCTTTGCCTGAAGCTCTGCAATCTTACTCATTATAACAGCAACATCTTTTAGTGCTAATTCCTTTACTAGCTTCTTAGGAATATTAGATAGAGCTGCTATTGTTTCTTCTGCTTCTTCACTCTTTGTTCCTTCTTGAAAGTCTATAAGCTTCAACCACTTCTCCATTGTTACATCTTCCCAACTGCTTATCAACTTGAACTCCTTTACTTTCCCTTCTTTTTTAATCTTTACTTTCATAGTCTTAATATATAATAGAAATTTCCTTTATTTAGTTTACTGCACAAAATACCTTCCTGCATTAGGGTTGTCTAAGTGGTAGATGACGTTGTATCTTATTCCGTCTATTGCGTGATTGTATGCGTCCACGTATAACTTAGAACTCTTATCGCTAAAAATATAATTATTTAATTCTTTAGCTATGTTAGTGCTGTCAGGAGTTATAATAAGTTCATAATCTTGCATACGAGTTATACCACTTTCAATAGTTCCTTTCTTTACAGGTTTAATGTTTACTCCTAAATGTCTAAGGTCTGCTATTAGTCTTGGTTCTGCACTATCAGCTATGATAAGCTTTTCTCCTACTTTGTCTAATATGATTTTAGCGAGTTCGTTAGACTTCAAACCGTTCTTATAGATATGCTCTTTAAGATATATCTTATGTTTCTTTTTATCAATAGCTACTTCAGTCAAACTATCAGGATCAACTGAGAAACCAAAGTCCATACCACAAGAAGTTTGTAAGCCATCAGGATTGAACTCACCTATACTCCAATTCTCAAATACAACTCCTTCTGCTTTATCTAACCAACCTCCAAGTATTTTATGCTGATACTTTTTAAAGTTTCTATGCTTTATAGTCTTAATACGCTCTAGGAAGCTCGTAGAGAGGTTTTCTATGTTGTCTAGGTATGTACTATGGATATAGCATACATTGTCTTTAAAGCCATTAAAACCTGCTTCTACTCCTTTGTCCTCAAAAAACCTTTTATAAATCCAATGTTCTTTGGTAACAGGATTCAAGATAAGTATAATTCTATTCTGTATGTCCTTTTCTCTAATGCTTAAATCTATTGTGTCAAATATATCTTCATCAACAAGTTCTTCTGCTTCATCTAATACCCAACAGCTTATTCCTTGTAATGACTTTAGACTAGCCGTTTGGTTTCCTGCTGATGTTCTAATACCTCTAAATAGAATGTCTGATTGATTGCTTGTATTTAATACTTCTGACTTATTGATATTAAAGACTTCATCAAATCCTAATAGTCCTATCTTTTCTAAGAACTCAGGGATGATTGACAAGTGAGCTGATGTCATTGTGTATCTTGTAAAGAGTATTCTTATCCCTTTAGTCATAGTAAGTAAAGTAAGAAAGACTGTTGCAGCAAAAGACTTTCCTGATCCTCTACCCCCTGTCATAATAAAGTATCTAGCTTCAGATGAAAAGAGTGCGTTATATTTGCTATTCAGTATCAGTATCTACAAATGTTATTACAGGCATATTAATTGCTTTATCACCTGAAGTTATATCTACCCTGTTAGTTTCGTTCCAACCTAACCTAGTCTTAGCAGCGTGTATTACAACTGAAGGTACTTTATCTTTTACGCATTCATAATACTTAGACTTAATAAAGTCCTGCTGTATGTTTTCTATTTCCTCAACCTTAGCTGCAAATTCTTCATCTTCTTTTAGCCACTTATAAAAGTTTGTTCTACTTAGGTCAGTTGCTTTTAATGCAGTAGTAATAACTCCTAAAGAACTTTCTAATGCTTTGAGCAATCTCTCTTTGTTAATCTTTGTTCTATTTTGTTCCATTTTTAATTGCTTTTTGTCCTGTAAATTGTTCCCATCTTTCTATTATTACATCACAATACTTTTCATCTAATTCCATTCCGTAACATTTTCTGTTTGTTTTTTCACAAGCTAATAAAGTTGTTCCACTACCTAAAAATAAATCAACTATATTATTTTTGTTTTCTGCTAAATCATCTAAAATACTAACAAATAGTTTTACAGGTTTTTGTGTTGGGTGCAATCTTTTACCACCATCTGAATTTACAAAACCTCCGTGGACTACTTTATAAAATCTATCAAATCCACTTTCTGTATCTATCCAAGCTAACTCAAATGGACTGCCTAATGCTTTTTCTGCACCATCTCCTCTTTTATACCATACAAGCCATCTACCCCTGTGAGGTAATTTTGAAGGAAAACAATTAGCTCCAAAAATTACTTTTATACAATCAAAAGAAAAAACTAAGTTTAAATCAACTCCATTTTCATCATTTTTAATAACATCAAAAGTATTAGAAGTTTTATATCCTTGATTTTTAGAAGAATAATTTATACCATAAGGAGGGTCTGTTAGAAGTAGTTCTGCTTTTTCTCCATTCATTAGTTTAGCAACATCATCTGAGCTTGTACTATCTCCGCACATAACTCTGTGTTCTCCTAGCTGCCAAATATCCCCACGCTTTACTTTGCTTTCTTTTACTTCAGGTATTTCGTCATCTTCAATTAGTCCTGCTTCAGGTTCTTTATCGTCTAGGTTTTCCCATACATCTAAACCCCATTCTGCAAGTTGTACGCTATCCCATTCATTAGCTAACATATCCCATTCCCATTCTCCAAAGCCTACATTGTCTTTAACTATAAATTCTTTCTTTTGTTCTTCAGTAAGCCCTTCTGCTATTTCTATCCACACTTCTTTAAGTCCTGCGTCTTTACTTGCCTTCAATCTCATATTACCACCTAAGACAATCATATCTTCATCAACTACAATAGGTCTTAGCTTTAACATCTCAGGAAACTCCTGAATAGATTTGACTAGCTTCTTAAACTTATCGTTCTTAATGATTCTAGGATTCTTAGGGTTTCCCTTTACTTTACTGATCTTAACTTGTTGTTTCATAGTATATAATAGATTTTTTTTATTTTTATTTTAAAGCTGTTCTTTAGCTTTATCCCAAAGCATATCATCTTTATTGCTTAGTGTTGGCTCTGTTCTTTTAAGACTTGGCATACCTTCTGTTGGTTCGCTATCCATATATTTATTACAACTACATATTACATCTGCAACCCATTTACCTTCTCTTAAAACTATCTTGGCTTTAGTTACTTCTCTTTCCTCTTTGCCACATTTACATTTATAAAGCGTCATACAGTCTATCTAATTCAAAGTGCAGGTGGTTTATTGCTTTTCTAATATCCTCAACTCCTTTATCATTGTGTTTGTTCTTACTTCTCAAAAGATAAGTTACTGCCGTTCCGATATTGTAGCTGAGGTCAAAGTTGCTTACTACATCTTTAGCCATATATCCATTCTTTCCTTTGTAATAGTTAGGTATATCATCTAAATCAATTGGTGTCATATTTTCTAGGTTTTTAATTAGTTTCTCGTTTTGCGTCATCTTTAATTAGATTTTCTATTAGTTTCAACATTTGGTGTGCAGTATATATTCTACTCTCTCCTGAATAGTTTTCATATATCATTCTGAAGTTATCATCTTCATAAGTCCAAAGACTTTTTACTTTAGTTTTAATATGGTTTCTCAATATC
>Ga0080013_1005622_pt1 | contig 11578 bp, 5 predicted proteins | sample ETNvirenome_6_85_FD_69236 | JGI IMG/M metagenome (GOLD analysis project Ga0080013, IMG submission 69236) | Marine viral communities from the Pacific Ocean - ETNP_6_85 (SPADES assembly) (version 2) | ecosystem: Environmental > Aquatic > Marine > Oceanic | place: Pacific Ocean | collected 2013-06-19
TATCGAAAGTTTTGAATTTCCTTCGTGTTTTTGTGGTTTTTGTTACTATTTTTGCACTTGCGTCGAAGTCTAAGTCTTCAATCAGCACCGAGTCGTAAGAAGCTTTATGTCTAGCCATGACTAGTATTAGTTACACAGTCTATCAAGATAGCTCTTCGCTGGTTAGGGCTCTTGAAGTTAAGAAATATCTATACTCATAACTGCCATCATCCTTACATATTCCAAATAAAGTGGGCGCATACGTCAGTTTAACGTTGTCGGTTGCAGTTTCTGATACGTTCTGAGGGTTAGATTCGGCATCCACTGGGTGAGGCGTATCTGCCCCCAAAACCACAGTTCCGTTAGCGTTAGCGTTAGCCCCGCTGCCGCCATTCCACTTTACGTTTCCGCCACCTCCGCCACCTGATCCGATTCTAGTCACTATGTCATCAACAGGAAATCTTACTAGCTCCACTAGCCCATCATTTTCCCTATATAGCATATAATTTTTCTCATCTAACTGTGGCAGGGTTAAATTTGGATTAATCTTAGAGGGCCTAAAAGTCACACCATGTCCGGGAGCCGCTCCAGTTCCAAACACTTTAGGATACATGACCATAGAAGTCTCATCATCGACTGGATCTGTGCCTGTTTGTGCGTTGTAGAATTTAACCCCTCTTAATTGGTCTAGATAAGTAAATTTCTTAAATCTAGTTGTACTCCCAACCCCTGCCGCAGTACCTTCTACCGTCAGAAAGTACGTCTTGTCAGTAGACCCATCGAAAAACTTCTCTACAGCTCCTGCATGATTATATATTCCATGTTCCTGCGAATTTGAAAACATTTCATGGAGCGCTAAACCTTCTAAGCCAGATTTGAACGCGCTGTTGGCCTGTTGGTTAGTGACGATAAAATAGCCAGCTTTATCGCTGTCTCCAATCGCTTTATCGGCCGGTGAAGCTAATCCCCCCTCGTTATCTAGTAGAAGAGTTGATGGCGCTATATTTCTGTTGGTTAAGTAACTTAGAGTCAGTCTTCTATTAGGTGACGCTGGGAGAGGTTCCCCTGAGGTCCCGTATTTTACTGTCACAAGTTGGCCGTCATGAGTAGTCTCTGAGTCGGCGTGATTTAATTTTGAGTCATTGTCTGCCGATCCATCAAAGTCTGTCAGTTCGTCAAATTTAGTCGCTGGTGAGTCGTCTGTACTAAACGTCTGCAGTTGAACCGTAGCATCTCCGTCGGTTACGTCGGTCACTACTAATGCGTATTTTGTATTGGCATTTGCTGTCCAACCTCCTGATTGGGTGACGTTCTCTATATCGGAGAGGTAGCTTAATGCTGAGTCTTCATTTATAGCGCAGGCTTCTTGTAATTTTGCTATTTTTATGTTTTGTTGTGGGGACCCATCATAGTGATTTGATATCAAAGCAAATCCGGTGGCATCAGTTAGATCTACGCTATTAGATTTGTCCGCTTGGGAAGAAATCTTTAGCATTCTACCGTCTGCATTAACATCTATATACTGAACTATCGCTTCATCAGAGGCAAGTCCGTTTCTACTGGAGTTACTGCCATCATGGTCAGCACCATATATGTCTATTCCATAATCTCTTCTTTGAGCATATATTATTGACCCCCTGTGGATATCTCCTTCAGTGATATTTTCGGCCAGAGTTTTGTTGGATTTGGGAAGATTAACTTTAGTTTCTATATAAGGAGGACATATTAACGAGTTGCTGTCGTGGTCAAGGCTCAACGTCCCCACTTGCCAAAGATTAAGCGGGACAGCTACCTTATAAGGCTTTTGCGTATCTACCTGCTCTCTTTTTATCCCCTCACTGTCTACGCTTACCCAAACCTTAAAACACTCTAAATATGTAGGCTTTGTAACTCTTAGCTTTCCATTTTCTCCCCCAATATTAAACGAATCATGGGTCTTTATAACGATAAACTTTTCCAGTTTATATACGTTCGGCGTGCTGCTTACTTCAAGTACACTCATTAGGCTACTCCTGTCAAGGTTCTGGAAAACTCTTTTCCGTTGCTTACTCCACTTACTATTAAACTTGCTCCTTGTATCATTGAATCGTAATAATTTTTAGCTTTCACTTCTATGAAAAAATCTCCGTTAGTTGTTGTGGCTCCGCTATAGGCTGGCAAATTATGCACCTGACCGGTTATGGGCGTCAAACCCGTTAACGACGCACCGGAAGAGATACCCCATACATTCCAAAACTTCTTCGTGTAAGCTGCTCTTGTAGGAGTAATCGACAGTCCGGTGCCACTCGCCAAAACGTTTCCTGTAACACCAGACAAGGCAGAGATGTTGAACTGCGGAGTTGATCCACTATAATTTCTCCCTAAAGAAAAAATATCAATACCAGTCACAGCGCCATTGTTGTTTGTCAAAAGCATTCCATTCCCCCCTGCTCCAGCTCCCCCATCCAACGTAAAGGCGTTCTCAGCGTAACCAGACCCAGCACTTGATATCGAAAAGCCCCCTGCCCAGCCAGTTGTTAGACCGCTATATCCTGAGTTGTATTTTAAAAACACCTGATAATAGTCACCATCTACTCCAGACCCAGTCGTTGTGCTTTTGTTATTGTCGAAGAAATAGTAGCCACTGTCATAAGATAAAGCTGTACCCAAACCCGACGCAAATACATCATTAACAACAGACAAGCTGCTCCTGTCTATTGGAGTTAGTGCGTGCGCCTTTGTTCTCCTAAAAAACTCGAGATTTCCCGCCGAGGTATTAAAAAGTAAATTAAGGTCGTAACTGTTTCCTAAAGATCCACTATTATTTTGAAGCACAAAATTAATAGAGCTACTTACCGTCAAATGACCGGTCTTTTCTATGGACTTCATCGAAAACTCATCAGTGTTGTCAACAGACCCAGTAAAAACGTCTAACGGATATTGAGAGCTTGCATTTGATATCGTCCCTGTCACCACCCCGCTTAAATCGAACTTGCTCGGGAGCGTTACGCTTACCTTCCTTGCTTCTTTCGAATATATATTTAATTTCGTGGACAGGTTGGTTCCGGTTGTCTCCACAAAGAAATTTTGAATTTTGTAGTCAGGCCTATTGGCCGACTTCCTATAGGCTTCACCGTTTACGTAGTAAAAATAACGTGACTGATCCACCACTCCAGAAAAATCAAACTTTTCGTCTTTGTCGTAGTTGTAAAACAAGTTGTCGTTTGAATCGTAGATAGCGCCTTTTATAAATTTAAAATTAAAACTCTTATTTAAAGCTCCAGAAAAACCAAAACAACCTCTTCCAGTTATATTGTTGAACGAAGTACCCTCCATCGTGAAGGTCAGGCCCTTATCGTTTTTGATGTTTCTGTAGTCTTTGCCGCTAAAAATTATCATTTTAGTTCCTGAAGTGTGACGTTATTGTTTTTATAGTTGGGACCATAAGATCTCTAGCCAAAGGTAGCCTTGGCGTTGACCTAAAAGATACACTAGTGTCCGAGCCGTCGCTGCCCATCGAGAAAGATATGGACGAGAGTCCGTTTTTTATAGTGAAATCCTCTCTGTTCAATTTAAATCCCGGAATGGATGCCGAAAGAGCTTGTTCCCCAAAATAGTTGGATGGAGCTAATGTTTTTTTGATTCCATCATGGTAACCTTCGAGGGCTGCGTTTGTTTGTCCAGTGACTGCCCCCATATTAGTTGCCCAACCGTCTTTTACAATGTAGGAGACGCCATTAATTACGGTATTATTCCCGTTCGTGCTAGATGAAAATAAAATGCTGCTCGTCATGTCTTCATCAATAACATCTATTGAAGCTGATTGCAGCGGCCCAACTAATTTTCCATCAAGCGACTCTATCCAGCTACTCTTAAAACTTTTTAAAGCTCTTCTAGATAAAAAACTTGAGAAGTCTATAGTTTCTATCCTGTTAAAAGTAGACCTTGAAAGACGATCCGATCCAGTGGGTGAAAAAATAGTTCCTCTTATTCCTACGTCATTTATGCTTCCCATAGAACCAGTTGATATCTCAATCGATTGACACTGTTTGCTTGTAACAGCAGGCTGTAAATTCGATCCGTTATATGTCGTGTCTCCACATACGAACTGGCCTATGTCTATGCTGCAATTTGGCTTACATTTGTCTATTTCCCCTTCGCTATTATACGCATTTATTTCTAAGTCTGTTTTTTCTAAAGGATTATCAACTACTTTGGCTTCAAATTTGATTTTGTCTGATAAATCTCTTCTAACAAATAGAAAGCCCAGCTGAAAATTTGCGCCCCCCATGCTAAACGATTGCAACACGTCGGTCTCAATTATTCCAGCTTCTACGAGAGTGTCGTAGTGCTCTACTGTGACCGGAACAAATCTAGGTATTATGTCCTTAATGTCTTTCTCATTGTTCATGTTCAGATCGGTCGCCCAAGGGGCAGTGTCCCTTTTAACGACGCTGCTCATTCCAGTGCCCAGCGGTGTGCTTCTAAAGTTGCTATGTGCATTTATTTTTCCTCCATACGGATCCATAGATATCTCAGGAATTATCTCATCAGATGAATCGATAAAACTAGGATTACTCTCAGCAATCTTAGCTCTTCTTCCGTATAAAGACGCGCAAGAAGACGTGTCTGGCTGAAGAGTTCTCGACGTCGTCCTCCAGTACTTGCCCACAAAATCATCGGCTATAGTTTTCTCCCACTCCAAGAACCTGTTTGCCATGTCTTCGCTTCTATAGACCAAGTGAAGTTCAACATTGTTTACGTTTATTCCGTAGCCGTTATTTGTGTTAAAATCAATAGCTATTTGACTATAGTCTTCTATATATGCAGATTTTAATATGCTTTTTGTTCTTGTCCCCCAATAAGTCTTGTCGGCCATATTCCTTACTAAATACAACCCAAGCGCCTCCCACCTAAATGTTCCTTCTACCGACTTAGTTATATACCATATAGTCCTTAAGTCTGCGTTGGCTTTCGCAAGCATACAGCTCATCAAAAAAGAGTTGGTTGGATGTCGTGGCCTGACAATCTCATTTGCGGAACTGATTTGATCTAAAGTTATCGGAGTACAGGGAACCCTTCTTGAAAAGTTTATGCTTTTTTCTTCTATTGACGGAGGCCTTATCATCCTTGTTGTCAATGCCTTGACTTGGGTATTTTCTTTAGATCTTGAAAATTCAATGTTTTCCACCCCTCTTTCAAGCAAAGATTTCTTTAGTCCAACAAGGTCCCCAACCCCTGCCCTCATATCGAAAAAGCTTACCCCAGCGCCATGCTTAGACCGGCCTGCAGACTCGTCCCACACAAAGAAAAGGCCATAGTCTGCGCACCAAGATTTCATCACAGACCTAAGAGTTCCAGAGTATTCTCTTCTTAGACCTGCGGCGCTGCTAAGCGCAGAAAGATTTGCCGAACTAATGGCAATGCCAGCGTTTCCCATTCCATCTATTAAATCCTTAAAAGAATAATCGACAGGAGGCACTGAGCAAAAGTTTTCCGTAAACTGCTCGTCTCCTACTATGATTTTTCCCCCAGCAAAATATTCTTTAGGATCAAAACTGTGATACTCTATGAAACTGAGCTTCCTATTTGCAAACGCGAACGCTCTAGCTGTATTTAGTTTCGGTCCCAGCCCTTCCTTGACGCCAAATTTTATCTTTCCGTCTTTAAGTTCGCTTGCTGCTCCACAAAGAGCCCATACTGTCGCCTCTCCCCCAACCGGATTTGTCACTTCCTCGTGTCTGTTGGAGATTCCCACAAAAATTTTATCCAAAATAACAGATCTATCTACATATTCTATTTGATAGGTTCTTTCTCCAGCAGAGATACTTTCCGAAAAAGAAATTAAAAAGCCATTAAATACAAAAATATCTGAGGTTGCGTTTTTGATTGTTATGGTTTCCATGTTTCTAATTGCGAAAGTCTCATCTTGCCTTCCTCCAATCTTTGTGTTCCCATTCAGGTCAAGTCCAAGGTACTCATTCATTTCCACAGATGAATCTGACCCAACCAAACCAATAGTAAACTTAGATGGCGATTCGGAGTAGTTCTGTTCGTAATTGGCGCTAATAATTGCGAACACATTACCATCACTCTCGACAACGCCATTCTTATTGTTTCCTATTTGTATTTCTTCTATTTTGTTAAATTGCATCTTATTTATACTGCGTTGTCTTGTACCGACGTTAGCGCCCTGTTAAAGTACCCCGTTTCCCCTAACCCGCTAAATATATGATAATGACCAGTGGTGGACACCGTTGAAACTTCCGCTGTAGAAACAAAAGCTCCACCCTGCAGTCTAGTAGAGTAGTCTTCTCCTTTATTTTCTCTTCTTCCGTCTCTCCAGACCTGCTCATCTAAAAGGCTAACGCCCGCATCAAAAGTCACCTTATCTGCGGCTAGCGCTCCAGAAGCCATAGAGAAGTTGCTAGTAGCTCTAGGGACGAAGAAAAGCTTCCTGTTTCCGGCCGCAGGAACAAGCTTTTTCAGCCTAAACCTTCCGTCGAATTTATCGTAGTCGCTTCCCGAGAACAGTTTTACGCCATCTAAATATACGTCTTTGCCTATATACCCAGATCCATCAAATGCCGTTACGTTTCCGCTTTGATGGTGGTTAAAGTGATGATACAAAACTTCGTTTGAATTAGTTGAGTCTACCAACACTTTTTCCGGCTCGTACCCAAAAGTAGAGACAGGGTGAAACTTTCCAGACCCCTCAACGACATAATCATGATCATATACAGGGGTAAGCTCTACAGGAAAAGACGCAAACCTATCAGCAGCAGAAATTGGCGTTTTATGAAATATTATTACGCTATTGATCTTAGGAATGACTGTTATTGGATCTGTTTGATTCACAACGTCACTTCCATGAACCGAGCCGCTAAGACCAATTCCAACTGAAGACTGAGGATGAGCTGTCTCTCTGTAGCTAGGCGTTTTTATGCCAACTGGATCAAAAGTATAACTCTGTCCAGTCATCACGTTTTTAAACTCATATATTCCAGTCTGAAAGCTGTCGCTTCCATTAGTATAGCTTGGAAATGAAGCCGAAGATCCGATAATGTTTACGGGTTTAGGGGACTTATATAATCCTCTAACAAAAACATTAAATGAATCATTCACTCCATCAAAATCAGTAACAAACCCAACTCCGCTTTTCTCTGTGGATCTTATTGGTTTAACTCTTAGGTTGACGTTACTTGAAGCGGATCCTTGATTATAATAATCAACTATAGTCTGGTGTCCGCTAGCTTCTTGAAATACGATACTATTCAAGCCAAATCTTTTTTTCTTGTCTTCGTCAAATTTTAGAACTTCCGGCTCCAATACTCCAGTGATTGTCACGTACTCCCCTCCGAGAGTATAAGTGATGACATCTCCAAGTTTGTCTTTGTATACTGCAACCTGTTTTAAAGATTCTATTGTGTTTCCTGCCCTGTCTACGGTTGGTACCATTTCGTATCTATACCCACTAAATTCTTGCCCAACTACGCCTTCTTCAGTTGTCGCATCCACCACTCCACTAAAGAATCCAGAAACGATTCCAGTTTGAACCGCAGTATATCCAGTTAGCGCAAACATCTGAGAAAACTTTTCTTTTTGAGAGTTTGAAAGGCTCCCACTAAACAAAACAAAGTCGTCAATATAACCCTTGAATCCGGTCGTTCTATGCAGCAAAGCCTTGTCGTACGTGTCCACTTCAGCGTGTTGACCTATATACCATTGGTTCGACTTCGAAAACTTTGAGTCAGACATTGCCCTGTAGGTGTGGTCCTCTTCGTATATGTTGTGTTTTCCTATCGTCGAGAGCTTGGTGTTTGAATCTCTCGACAAAGAGACTATGTTCTGACCAGCATACCTTCCGGGAAGGTCTAACGACGTTCTTCCTGAATCGTTGAAATTTTTTACGCAAACGAAATTATTATCTGAAATACCAAAAGAAAATCCAGATACATCAGTCGGAGTTCCGCAAGAAGATAATAAAACCTTCTCGAACCCTAGAGAATGCCCAATCCCAGAGTAACTGAAAAAAGCTGTCCAAGAGTCAACTCCCACCCCAGAGCCCACTTTTATCAAGTCTGTTGAATCGAAGTAACCTGATCCAGTTATCAAATTTCTACCCGCTCCTACTATCTTTCCGCTAACAGGGTTGTTCCTGACTCCCATCGACACACCAGCGTATTTACTTAAATTTAGATATTCTCCTGTCCCAAAATTGTCTCCAGTGGTATAGAGAGTATTGAATATCTTATGGTTCTGCTTAGGTACTACTTCAGAGAAAGAATAATATGCCAACATAGATCCAGTCTCTATGTTTATTCCGCTTGAATATTTAAAAAGTAATTCTCTATTAAGCATCTTAATCTAAACCTATGTCAGTTAACGAATCCTCGGAACCACCCAAGTATTTTGGCGTCTTCGCGAAATAATTTTTTTCATTATTAAACGAATAATTAGAAGAAAGAGAAAAGCCTCCCCCGAACTGGTCGAACTGTATGTTGTCTGACACAATTTTTACAAAATCTGAAGAATCGTTTGAGTCTTTAGTGTCTTTCGACATCTTCTCGTCTGTAACGTACTTCTGCTTCAAAGCCTTTCTTAAATTATACGCGTCTTTCTTGGCTACCGCTATAAGATCGTCTCGATCATAATATGTAGACTTTTTAGGAACAAAGTTACAAGAGATGCTGACTTCAGCTCTCGAATTTATACCAAGGTCAAAAAAACTATAAGCTGTTGAATCTTTGGACACGATAGGCTTGGTTTCTATTATCGGAATAGATGGCTTAACCGAGACTTGGTAGGAGGCCTTGCTATGTCTTTTGTACTGCCCCTCAAAATAATCTGTGTCATCAAAATCAGCTGATACGTGTATTGTCCCATCGAATTCATTTGGCTCTACAGTTAGATTTTGCGCAAATTGATTTAGTCCATAATTTCCGGAAGACGTATAGAAGCTGTCGTACTGGCCTTTGGCTTTTTCGTAAAGAAACCCAGTTAGACCATAGTAAGCTACGTCAGTGTTTGCGGATGCTCCAGTCATGTAGTAGTTTTTGTGAAGCCCGTCTAGAAACGAAACAGCCCCACTATACCTATTCTTAACGTCTCCTCCTATACCAACTATAGTTCCATTTATCGAGGCTTGAGTTACGGAGCTTATCTCATCTCTATTCAAGTCCACAGTATAGTCAAAATAAGCATAATCCTGTTTTTTCTCAGGATGACCTTCTGGCTTATTACTAGCGCCTATCACTGGATACGGGGTTATATCGCTATCGGAAAAAACTGCTGAAATAGATATTGCTTTCGACTCCGAATTTTCGCTGACATCAAATGAAGACGGCTGAGGGTTTAGTGTCCTAGATGGGTCGGCCCTCATCGCCTCAAAGTTATCTTTAGCTATTTTGTATAATTCATTAGATCGTGGAACCTTTTTTCTAACGTCTTCTATAGACTTCCTCTTATCTCCTTGTACTTCTACATCAACTTTAGCTATAACAAAATCAGAATTTATTCCAGACTGAATACCTACGCTAATTTTTCTAGCTGCGTCTTGAGAGTTGTTTTCGTCAAACACCCATTGCTCGGTAACTGAGAATGTTCCCGCTATTCTATTTTCCGACTCAGACTGGCTTTTAAGGCTTGGGTTGATCGATGAGTATTTAGTATAGTCTCCTTTGCGGATCATTTCCGGCATGATCTGATCAGACCACCCAGTAAGGCCTAAAACAAACGACTTTGCATTGTCCAAAGCGTTTCCTTCTATCGTGCCGCTTGGATTTGTGTTTATCCCCTTTGCGGAAACTGTATGAGTTATACCTCTTTGTCCGTCTTCTTCTTCGGAAAAATTGAAAGAATTTGTCGGATCTACAACTTTAGAAACCCCAGAGAACAGTCTAGACTCATATCCCCTCAAAGAAATGGAATAATCTAAAAGCCTAGTGTACGGGCCTTCCGAAAAATTTATCCCGTCAACTATACAATTCGACACTGGGAAGCCTTGAATTGAGGTAAGATTAGTCGCTTCGGAAGTAGCTTTTTCCCTTACGTCCAAGCTTTGAAAATCCTTCGAAAACCCACTAACAAGCTTATTCTGTGCTACAATCAAAGAGCCAAGTGTCTTTCCGGTAAGCTGCCCGTCCAAAGTAATATTGGTTATTTGCCCAGATCTTACGCCGTAATATATAGAGTTTTGAGCTCTGGACAGGTACGGAGTTATAAAACCCTCCCCCTTAAAGCCAAAGTCTCCATAAGATATGTATGTAGCCGGATCGTTCATTACGTTGTATTGTTGATAACCTTTTCAATTAACCCCCCATCTCTATATGCCAAATCAAAATCAGACCTTCCGCCAGCGTAGTCAAACGACATGGTAAGTGACACATTTCTCTGAGAGTCGAAAGAGTAACTTACGTCTGAAACGTAAATCTCTTTAAAGCTATTTTTGTTTAAACCAAAGTTAGACCAGACGTCCCTAGCCTTAACCTTACATTGAGTCCTCATATACTTCAGGGCCGTCATAACGCTCAAACCGCTAGTGTCTCCGTTGTCATAACTAATCAAATTATCCGTTGTAAACAACGGAGAATATATATCTAAATGATTATGCGTATTTACTCTTCTCAGGACGCCGTTGCACGTTACTGTTCTTTTCCCCATTGTCGCATAGTTCCCTTTTTGGTTAAAGATATATCCATTTCTATCTTTTGTCCTTCCAAAGTTAGGAATCTGATAGTCTGTACTTATGTAGACCGGAGGAGAATCGGAGACAGAAAGAGAAAACTTTTTTAAGTTGTTGCTGTCTATCAAGGTTTTGTCGTCGCTGAACTCTTTTCCATAAGTTAAAGTCTTTCCATGAGCTTTAAAATTAATTCTACTTGATACGGCATTCAGTGTCATGACAGATATGTAATCGTTTGTTTTCGACCTGTAATCGTTGAGTGCTTTCTGGCATCTTGTCTTTATAGAGCTAGTCGTGTTGCCTTTTTCATCGTTAGAGACATTTGCTGTTTCCAGATTTCCAACTATCTGAGTAGCCCCAGAACTCGCACCACTAGTTAAGGTGAATTCACCGCCGCTCTTAAAATAAATCTTTGTCCCTGAAGATATGTTGTCAGATAATGTGTTTACCGACATGGTCAATCCGTTCGCTATCGAATAACCACCAGAATTGTCGATAGTTACCTCAATGATAGCCTCCATAGAGTTATAAATATCCTTTAGGCTTTGTGGTGAAATTCTTCTGCTCTGATATAGACTTATTGTTCCGTTCTCTTCGACCGAAAAGATGTCTCCTGCGTCTTTCGATATAGAAATGTTTCTTTCGTGAAAATAGCTTCCAGTTATCTTGGGATCATTCGAATATGTTACAGAATAGTCTACTGAGCCCTCTCCACTGTTGTATGTTCTGCTTATGTCGGTTGGTCTATCAAAAACATCTATATACATACCTGACGGACCATGGTTTATCCCGCTAGTATAAGGAAGGAAATAACTCCCGTTGTTGTACCCAGCGCAGTAACCAGAAAACATTCCAGTGACTCTCGAATATGAATTTTGTATTTCTGTTTCCGCAGCCGTTCTAGCTGTTGAGAAAAACGGAACCTCTCTTCCTTTA
>Ga0080013_1005623_pt1 | contig 11574 bp, 18 predicted proteins | sample ETNvirenome_6_85_FD_69236 | JGI IMG/M metagenome (GOLD analysis project Ga0080013, IMG submission 69236) | Marine viral communities from the Pacific Ocean - ETNP_6_85 (SPADES assembly) (version 2) | ecosystem: Environmental > Aquatic > Marine > Oceanic | place: Pacific Ocean | collected 2013-06-19
AGAAAGAAGAAAGAAGGGAAAGAAAGGCTCAAGGTAGTAGAGGTCGGTTGGATCGACGCTTACACAGAGGCAAGCTGGGCTGAGTACAACCCAGAAACTTCAGTAACAAAAACCTATGGCTTGCTTGTGGGGAAGACTAAGGAGTGGACAACGCTTGCCATGACTTTCGACAAAACTTTTTGGGGAAATTTATGGTATATCCCTACAAAAAATGTGGTTTCTATTAGAGAGATTGAAACGATTGATCGAGATTAGATATTGACGTATTCCACGTATCCGCCAATGTTAGAAATCTATTGGACCCCGTGTACACACCCTTTGTGTACTTATGGGCCTTCTTGAAGTATTCATCCGCGCCCATGTCACCCACCAACCATATCTTCTGTAGACCGTAGTAGCTCCTACCATGCTTGCGCTCGAACTCCAGACTAATGAAAACATACCTGTCAGGGCGCTGGTGAGTGCTGGTGGCGGGTATAGAAACATCATAGTGGGGTAGGGGGGCAGCAGTGCGGCGTTTTGTCTTCACCTCCAGATTCTCCCCTTTGTACGTGAGGTCGTAATCCTTCATGTCCAACAATACCACACCCAGATAGCGGGCAAAGGCAAGTTCCCCTACTCTCCCCGCCAGATTACCTCTTCCTTTCGTAATTGAATTGTTAAGCTCACCTAACTCCTCAGCCCATTTCTGAGCCTGTTGGATGAGTTGGTTATTGAACGGCAACTCCTTCACAGACCTTCCCCAAGAAGAAATTGGTTAGTTGGGTATCCACATCGTACCACTCACCACTGAGGTGCCACGGACCCATGAGGTTCTGTATATCAGATTCCGCCTCTCTACAGTCATCAAAGTAGTGGTAGTGCTCCAGAACAAATGACCTCTCTGGGCAATACGTTTGGTACGTGGAAAGCCTAGAGTGTACATCGAACGCACTACCCACCTTTATACCCTGTAGCTTTGGGTGAGATATAAAGTAGACAAACCCGTTTTTACGGGTTTTTCGCGCTTCTATGGCGGAGGCTACATCCTTACCTGCTTCATAGAGCTGCGTTGCAATAGCTCTTTTGTGCAGACGCCACTCTTTTGGCATCTTGTAGAACAGAACAGAGCTTCCTGCAATCTTGTAAGCTATCTTAGATATAGCATTCCGTCTGGGGTTGTACTTAAAGTCGGTACATCCGCCCGCCACACGTTTACAGATATAGCACTGCCCGTACTTCCCCTTGTTGGTGAAGTTACTGAGCGGCTGTGGAACCCCCTCTAGGCCACAATACCAGAACTTCTTGTAGCCCCTGCAACACTTCACTGCTTCAGCATTACCACGTTATCAGGGGGTGCAGGGTTTAGCGTGGGGTCCATAAAGTCCGTGTAGGTTTCCCACAAGGCCCGCTCTAGCTCTGACCCTGAGCTTTCTTTGGCTGCGTGTACAACAGCCCGCGCTGCAACGAGATCACCAGACTCCACAGCCATGTGCATAAGATTGATAGCAGACTCCATGTGAAACACCATGATGCTGGCTAGATTCTCAGCCCTTCCCATTCCTGTTCTCCAAAGTCTTCAATCTGTTGTAGCCATCGAGGAACCCTAGAAACCCCATGAAGTTGTCCAGAATCTCCACAGAAGACCCTACCTCGAAAGCACCTGTCTTCTTGTCGAACCGCAGCACATAGGCTCGCTCTATCTCCTTACCCCTGATGTCCTCTATGGCCTTAGCATAGGCCGCACACTGGAGGTAGTAGGGGGCGTAGATAGCTCCGGAAGTTTTGAAGTCGATGACACAGTATTCGCCATTTACCGTAGCTGTAGCGTCTACAGTTCCTGCATACTTGTGGCCTCTGTGATAAACCTTCTCCTCTACGGTGTGCCATTCCACGTTGTTGAGCTTTATCCACTCCCTGAAACCATTAATTGAATTCCTAGCTTCTTCGTTCTCCGGAAAGAGGGGTATCTCTCCCTTGCCTAATTTCCACAGGATCGCTTCTTCACACCACTTATGGACCTGTTTACCAACGTCCAGAGCGGCATGCGACTTGCGTCTGTAAGCCCCCCTGATGCCTTTAGCCATGGCGTCTGGGGTGAGTTCAGCTTGCGAGAACGACTCGTAGTTCGCTAGGAACCACTTAGCACCTTCACTAGCAGCCCACGGGATGAGCGCGGGCTTTGCTATTGAATCCAGTATGGTTGTCACAGAGGGAGCATACTTCCCCTCCACTGTATAGTAGTGCTTCTTCTCGTCGAAATCGAGCTGGATAGTATCCCCGTCGTGGTAGTCTATTTCCATGGTTAGAATGGAACTTCGCTGGGCTGCTCTTTTCTGGAGGGCGCTTGGTCAAATCTCTGCGCGTTATCCTGCGGCTCAGAGATTTTGATGTTCATGTAGGAACTGCCCGCCCTAGAGATATTCTTCCAAGCAGCAGCGCGTACTTCCTTACCCTTCACCAGACCTTTCCCTGTCATAAGGGGGTCTGTATCCTTCGACTTCTTGTCGTTCATCCACAACGTGATCGTGTCGTCTTTCTGCTCATATGCCATCTTCTTCTCCGTGTATCGTTGATGTAATAACTGTTGCTCGTGCTCCCACTCTTGGGAGTTTTCGTAGTCGTCAAGCCACGCTTGATGCTCTGAGTATACTTCCTCTGCGTTCATTATACAACCCCGGCCCGATTGTTTGCCTGTATTGTCCGCCATACCTCTATCTTTGCCTCCGCTATGGTGAATAAGTGTTTTAGCTCAGATTCCTGTTGCACAGCTACCTTCAGCCCCTCTAGGACACCCACGTAATCATCATGGGAGGTTGCCCATGCTTCTTTAGACGACACCGTGCCGGGAGGCGAGTTTAGTATTAACGTGGACCACTTCACCTTACGGTAGTCTTCGAGGTATTTCCTGTCAGCCACAGCTTGAGAGAGTTTGGTGACGTTATCCATCATCCACTCTAATGCTCTCTCTACTGACTGCTCGTCAGTCATCTAAGTCCTCTCCGAATAGAATTCGGTGCCCCCCAGTAATATGCTGGTATCGGAGCTTACCACAACTAAAAGCTTTGTCGAGCGTCTTGAATATAAAGTCTGCTTGCCAGTCCAGTATGTCCCTGTCTCCACTATGTGCTAAAGCATGGCACTCGAAACACAGAGGCATCGTCAGGTAGTCGTTGGCCTTCATCCCGATGCCTCCCCCACCGTGAGGCGCATGCCTGTGCTTCAGGTGGTGGGCGACAATAGTATCATCGTGTAGGCCGCAGTTTACACAAGGCAACTTAGCTACCCAGTTAAGGTAGTCTCTGCTCTCCCACCGCTTATGCTTTGGAATAGGCTCCACGCGATCAGGGCCACGTAACTCGTCGGACCATTCCAAAACTAGATTTCACAGGCGTCAGCGGTACAGGCCAGCTCTTGGCTGCTCGTGGTGTTGTCCTCTACTTCTTCCACTAGGGACCAATCAATTGGTTTAATACTAAAGGCATCATGCTGCTCTCTTGTGATTTCCTCGTAGGGGGCAGCAACGTAGGAGTGGTCATCATCAGCTTTAGGTAAGAAGCTCACCCCACTGAGTATATCAAAGTTCTCATAACACCACGCCCCCACTGCTAACCACTCATCTTCTCCCACGTAGATTGTGACGGACGGCTTGTGCTCGCACCAATTGAGGGCGAATTTCTTCCACGTTTCTAAGTGCTCTAGTGCGCTTACCTTTGCTCTAGTGACAGACCCTACAGGAGCCTTCATGGGGAAGCAGAATACCACGGCTTCAGGGTTGTAGGGGTCTTCTACAAAGGGAACGTCAGCGGCGAACAGGGCGGCGTTGAGTGGGTCTTTCTTGTCCTGTCGGACCCTACGGATGTAATACTTTGAGTATGAGGGGTGCAACCCTGACCCGTGGACCCCAGTTAGCTGACTCACAGTCCCACTGGGCTTCACACAGGTGACTGCCACAGACCTTTCTATGCCCAGTTTCTTTGCCCACTCCTTGTTAGTCTCTACCGCAATGTCCCTCAGCCGACGCAAATGAGAATCATTCGCATTTAGAATCTTTGGGCAGTCATAGATGCCTGTTAAACTCACCCCTAATAATCTCTCTTCCTCTGCATTCTTCTTCCATATGGGTCGAACGTACCGGAAGTTGGTCAGGGTAGATTGGAAGGTGCCTAAGATGGCTGCAAGCTCTACCGCCTTTCCGACAGTGCTCAGGGTATTAGCAGGGTCCAGTATGCACTCAGAGAGATTGCATAGACCGGAACTCCTAAGGACCACCTCAGAACAAGGATTTACTCCGAATTCATGGGTGTTATCCCGTCTTTCTGGGGCCATTTCTTGAGCTGCTTTCCTGTTGAATATCCCCCTCTCTCCGCTCTTGGATTCATAGAGGGCTATCCACTCTCGCATGAAGATGCCTATGTCAGGGCGTTCTGTGTAGCAGACTGAGTTGTTAGCCAAAGCCCTCTGACCATCCTCAACCCACCATTGGCCCATCTTAGCCCGCTGCATGCGCTCGTCAGTTAGGTTGCTCAGGCTTAACTCTGCTGCTCGCCTCACGCCTCCCACAACCACAGCTTCACCATTGTGGCAGAGGAGATCGTGGCACTCTATACTACTTAACTTCCGTCCAACAGCATTTCGGAATATTCTTATATAGTGATTGAATAATCTTTCCAGCGGATCAGGTCCAGACGCACGACCTCCGAAAACCTTGAGCCTAGCCCCGGCAGCTCTAATTCTATCGTAACTAATCTTAGGCACTAGACCCTGATAGAGGAGACTAACCAGCTCTCTCAGGGCGGAAGCCCACCCTATCTTGCTATCCCTCACCACGATAATGGTGTCAGAGTCATGGAAGGATTCTGATATATCAGGGAGTTTGCCAATGTACTGTCGCTCCACTGAGAAACCTACCCCAGTACCACAGAGGAGCACGTAGAGGTTCTCATCAAAGACACGGGTATGGTCCACAGCCATGTAGCTACAGTTGTAGCCAGCCATGTTGTCCCGCTCTAAGGCTTGACCGCTGGTCATCAGCGCTCTCATTGAAGGAACTACCCGCATAGAGAGGATAGCAGCTCTCATTTCGGAAGGGAAATGATGCGCCGCAGCTTCTTCCATGAAAGTGAGATAGCGGTCTACAGTCTCCTCCCAAGTTTCCCTACGCCCTTCCCTGTCAAGGTAGCGGGCGTAGCGAGACTTGTGGATAAACGATTGGTAGTCGTTCATTCAGAGACTTCACGGAACATGGCAACACCGTCTGTCACAGCTTCGTAGAATTGCCCAGTAGGCATCTTCTCGTTACAGAGCTGGTCTACCGCTTGCATCGTGTCATCAACTAGGTTACGGATAAGCATGAGGACAGGGAGACTACCCCCAGCTTCAGCAACAAGCTGCCGGGACTTCTCTTGCGCCCAATCCCAACTCTCTTGGATGTCATCGTCGTCCGGGTGCTCACTTAAAGGACCGCCACAATCTTCACAAACCTCTCCAGCAGACTTCTTGAAATCTTCCATGCTGATTACTTCTGCCATGATGTTCTCCTGTAGTAGTGGATGCCCCGTTGGTTTCCAAAGCGAGCACACGGGGCCACATGATCGCTAGTCCCACCACAGGGAGTTATTTGGTTCCGCCGTAGTTCTCTGGTTCCTCTGGTTCTAGGGCGTGGGAGAGTTTAACTAAGTCGTCGAAATCTAGCAAGGCGAATATACGGGAACTTCCCTTCTCACCGATGGCGACAACAGGAATTTGATCGAGCTTAGAGCCTTCCTTCGCTTGTTGGTACCAGTCCTTGATATATTGGCTAAGGCTTTCACGATACTTGCATTCTATACCAAGTAGTGAGTGATGTACATCTAAATCTGTCAGTTTATCAGAGACACTCACACGATGGCCTCCACAACGCTTTGCGACACGACGTTCAAAGTGTTTCCAGCTCTTATCCATAGGGTCTATCCGGCACCTGACTGTAGCTATGCTGGTGTTTCTTCCATGCGCTCGATCTCATGCTTTCCCATTTACGATACATCTCGCACGTATAACCAGTTCGGCAGTAGTTCTCATGGCTACAGCCATTACAAGGTGCGCTACGCCCCTGCTCAAGGAAAGTGGCGTAGCTTTCCGATGACATGCTCATGCTTGGTACTGAACCTCTTCCTCATCCATTTCATCCTTCAGCTTCACCTTTACAGCTTGTTGGTTTCTCATTAGAAGGTTAAGAGACTCTAGGTCCATCCAAAGGTCCACCTCACCTTCAGCCATGTCCCAGTGCCTAGCTTTGGAGATCGAGAAATTAACATCAGCTTCGTCTGTGTCCTCTGAGTAGTACCGTTGCAATAATAGCACATTGTCTACCCTATCTGCCAGTTCTCCCGCCCCCCTGATCGAAAAACGGTCGATTCTATCCCGTATAGAGAAGGATTTACGTGCGTGGGCCACAAGAATGATGTGGCATTCGAGATCACGGGCAAGGTCAGCAATGCGGCATACCACTTCTTTCTGAGCGGTATAGTCATCATTGCGAATCCCAGCAATCGTCATCAGGGAATCCACAAGGATAAGATCAGTGTTGTAGTGATCTATAGAATAGCGGACCCCTGCTTCCAACGTGTCCATATCTATACTGCCTTCCTTGTCAAAGAAGTACAGCTTGTCCTTGCACCAGCTATTAAACTCTAGGCCAAAATTGAGGTCCGGTTTCATGTTTACCGATGATTGACGCCAAAGGCGTATCAATTGAGAGCGTGGGGACATTTCGAGTGAGACTGAGAGCACCTTAGCCCCTTGAACCATACATTGGAGTGCCACTTGGCCTAAGGCAAGACTCTTACCTGATGAATTGATTCCGGCGAGGATACTGCATTCTCCACCGCGCAACCGGAAGGTTTCGTCGAACATAGGCCACGGCAGCTTGTAGCCCAGCATCTCGTCACCCAATAGGTAATGATCTAATACTTCTTTGGTGAACTCATTGGCGGGTCGAATAGAGTGCTCAGACTCTATCTTCAGGTAGGGTGCTAGGATTTCAGGGGTTAAACTATCCATCAATCCGATCTCTTTTCTCCAGCTCGTAGCTGATTAGCCTAAGTTCAACGACTAAATCCTCGAACTCCTCCATGCTGACAGCAAGAGATTCCGCTACATCTGAGTAGCCAGTGTATTTCAGGGGGAAGGTTGGGATGGCTGCTATACGGAGTAGGTATTGTACTTCACTCACCATCTTCCGTACTGCTTTGTTTCCGCGCTCTTCTAGCGTCTTTGAAGACCCAGTAGTCAGAATCTTCGAGAGACAAGGCTTTTCCGTAGCTGTCACGTTTAACTCTCCCATGTGGTTTCCAGTATTGATTACCCCATACGTTTGAGGTAGCTTTCTGGTCTACATACACATAAGTCCAATTCACATGTGCGTATCCCAGACCGCCAGAATACATGGCGGGGGAATGCTTGTCAATCTTTTTCTCGCCCTCATCGAAAAACTTCACAATCGCACTGATGGGTATTTTGGGTTGCTCCCGCACCCCGTCTGGTCCTGCCATGCTCTGGAGGTCCATGTAGACCTTCCAGCACTTCACAAGGGCTGGCTTCTTCAAGCGCGTAGACACACCCAGACGGTGGACCCTCTCTATGGCGGTTGTCACACGATTCAGGGCATTTTCTTTGTCAAACCAGCCCGTTTTTTTACGGCTCACAATGGCCTTCTTTTTGATATTCCGCACAATAGTCAATATCGCATCTAATCTCTCTTCCCTTCTTGACATCACTCCTCCTTATGTTTATAATCATTACACATACACAGAGTATAAGCGTTTACTTATACAGATAGACCTTTTAAATCAACAACTTGTCCCCCAAAGGTTATATATATAGGGACTGAAAATACAGAGCGTGGACTGTAGAAGAATTGGGATGGCTGAACCCGGAATCCACAGAGACAGCTACTCAGGATAGGCGCTATGACAGGGGGCGCTAGTAAAACGTGGGTTAAGTGATCTTTACAAAATCCATGCTATTGCATGCCACGACAATTATACTCTGAGTACCAAGTTGACACAAGACAGGCTATAGATCACTATGCCCTGTCAAAAGACCACCTATGGATATCGAGAAACCACAGAGAAAGCACAGGCGGGCACAGAGAAGGGTTAGAAACCTTGTACAGAAGGATTCAAGGTTCACAGGGCACAGGCACAAGCCAAGTGTAGCCTACGCTAGGCGGCGCAATAAGGAAATAATTGACACTGGGTTAGATTTGGGCGAGAATTAGCACACCACCACTAACAGAGTGCTAATAATGGACACAGTGCATTTGTCTGTGATGAGTGGCAAGCTAAAAGGCATGCCCGCCATTAATACCAACACACTAGATAACCCGTTTTGCCAAGTAATGGCGCTGTCTGGTATCCCTAGCTTAATTTGTGCTGGCGCTGGCAAAAAACCACGCTGTTATTCGTGGGCGATGCTATCGGGCAGTAGAAAAAACTGTATACCTAAGTTTCAACAGAATAGCGATGTACTGAGCGAAGTTATACCGTGGGATTATCTACCAGTGTTCAATTCGCCTAATGTCCGATATCACGGACATGGTGAATTAATCAATTTAGAACATATGGTAAATTTCCATCATATCGCCCTAAAAAACCCACAAACGATGTTCGCGCTATGGTCAAAACGTCGCGATATTATCAGCGATTATCACAAGGCGCGCTGTCAACCCGCTAATTTAATACTGGTGTATTCAAACCCCAGCACTAAATATTTGCTTCACAAGCCGCCCGCTGGGTTTGACAAGGTGTTTAACGTGGTATCAGAGCCGCACACAGGCGAAAATTGCACAGGCAAGCGTTGCACAGAGTGTCTCTCGTGTTATCGCCATTCTGGCGAGTCTGTCTTGATCGAACACGTTAAAGTTAGAAACTGAGTATATTATAATATTCTAATGTAAAGATCCAAAGTTTATTGCTTTATAATATAAGAATATTCTAATATAGTTAAGCAAAAAAAACCCGCCCAGTGATACCGGAGTATCAGCAAGGCGGGCGAATAGGAGGATGTCGACTCATTTCCGCCAGTCGACGCGGCGGGTTAAATGAAACAGACTAATAACAGCAACAACAACAAAATCAACCACGCGGGCATTATGCCGCCAGCGCTAACTTACGAGCCGACTGGATAATCTTATCTCGTGAGCCGCCCGGGCGTAATTGCCACGAATTGGTTTTTGACGTAGCTAGTGTTTCTTTCCGGGTTTTAGTCAAATGATTCGCCCAAAAAGTAACAGCGTGAAAAGCCGCATGCATTCCGGTCCTATTGTCTTGACCGTTACCATTCCGAAAACACTCATCTAGCGAGTGCAGATCAGTCTGGTAAGCATTCCAAAAAGGCAATTCACGTGTTTTAGGTGAACCATCTTTGTTTTTGCCTAACGTCACTACGCCACGCGGTATGTCTTGGGCGCTACTTACTCGCCCACCATAGCGTGTTGCAGATAACGTCATCAGTACACGCTCAAAATACTTCGCACGTTGTGAAGGCGTAAGATCAACCCGCGCCATTCTGAGCGCTTCATTTGCGACATGCGTGAAGTCTAGCGCTAGGTTTTCTTTGAACGTCTGCCTAAGTGCCTTTTCATCAAGCGCGTGTCTGTGTGAGTACGTGAACATAGCGCGCTTAGGCGAAATCAAAACGCTGTAGGCATTACAGCATGTAGATAGTTGGTTGAGCGCTGAAAATGTACCGCCGCCCAAAAACCCATTCGATGCTGCTAGAAAGTTATAGCTTTCTTCACCATTGTATAGCTTCAGAGGTTCTAAACAGCGCGCTACAGCAAAAACAGCCGCGCCGCCTTGAATACTTCCCGCCCATTCAAACTCAATAGGCATAGTGCTCTGAATATGTGAAAAGAATTGAGCAATGTCTGAGGGTTGATGACCGTCGAACTTGTAACGTGGTGAGACTGTCCCGCGTGGGGTTTTAACGAATGTCTGCACGCCCGTGGTCAAATGCTCTGTTACTGGTGTACGCAAGGCGTGAGATACATCTTGCAACCTACACTTTTCAGCCCACCGGGCTGCTTCGCCCGTGGTGTACTTAGATACTGCGTAAAATGGATCAGCAGTATCTTCGACCATTGCAACAACAGTAGCTTTGTCAGACTGTTCTACGGCTGCGTACGTGTCTACAGCGGTCCATTTGATACGACCAAATGCATCGAGTAGTGCATCGCTCAACCCACGCTCAGATTGCCGCGTGGCGCTCTGTTCGACGGGCGATAGATGCTTCGTGTTGGCAAACCACGGAACTAAGGTACTACCATCTTTTAAGACTTGATTTGTGATGTCCATAAGACAAGTTTCCTATTCACGCCCAAAAAGAAATAACGAACATGTTCCGGGCGCAATGGGAACAAGTCCGCATTGCTAGGTATAGGTTCATAGTCAGAGCTAGCTTTAACGACGCACTAGCGGCCTATACGCCTGTAGACAATACATAATCTACCGTTGGTGAGTGTACTCGATCACTAACCAAATAGGGGCGTATTGATCTATCAATTGTATTGATGGTGTGTGCTGCTCTGGTTGACTGTTATTGATATTAGGGGCGCCCACAGAGCCGCCGCCTAAACTATCCAAAAGTAAATTAGTATATACTTATATTCCGATATTGCCTTGCATATCAGCACTTGAGAATGTTAGACTATGCTAATATTCTTATGCGCGGATGCGAATGCGTCTCATTCGTGTTTACCGCCGGAGGTCGGGGCCGCCCCCCCCCTTTTAATTTTAAAACTTTTCCCGATGTTCTCCCCACTCACTATTTGGGGTATTTTATGTCCCCCCCTAACAGGTAAAAACAATGAATCCAGAAGCATTAATTCAACGATTACAAGAACTTACGCCCATGATATCTGAGGTAAAGGCTATTATGGAGGAATTGACCAACATGGGAATGCCCCCGGAACAGCTCTTGGAGCTGATAGGCGGTACTCCTGCGGCCCCTGTTACTCCTCAAGGCGGACCTGAGGGGGGTATGGCTCAAATGCCCGTAGCGGGCAATACAGGCGCTCCTATGGGTGGTATGCCGCCGGGACTACTTGCGTGAGGACAGAGAAACAGGTGGCTTTCATAGAAGCCTACTGCCAGACAGGGAATGCGACCAAATCTGCTGTTCAGGCTGGGTACTCTGAGCATACGGCTAAACAGAAGGGCCATGCTCTTAAAAACCAGTTCAAGCGGGAGATCGAGGAGCACATAAAGAAGATGGTTCAGGATGCGATCCCTGCTGCACTGAATCAGATTAGCATCTTGGCCCAGACTGCTACCAGTGAGCAGGTGAGGTTAAACGCATCTAAGGACATCCTAGACCGTGCTGGCCTACGTCCTGCTGAGAAAATTGAGCAGAAAATCTCCCATGAGGATAAGAGTGTTGACGAGCTGAGAAGGGAGCTAGAAGCCCTTACAGGCTCTACAGAGGTAGAGATTATACCCGAACTGGTGAACTGATGCCCCACCGGAAGGACCATAAATTAGGTTTATTGGGGAGCGCCCCAGCAGCGCCTGCAACCATTGATGGGATTTATGATGCCATCTCTGAGTCGGAGCA
>Ga0080013_1005624_pt1 | contig 11574 bp, 10 predicted proteins | sample ETNvirenome_6_85_FD_69236 | JGI IMG/M metagenome (GOLD analysis project Ga0080013, IMG submission 69236) | Marine viral communities from the Pacific Ocean - ETNP_6_85 (SPADES assembly) (version 2) | ecosystem: Environmental > Aquatic > Marine > Oceanic | place: Pacific Ocean | collected 2013-06-19
CACCTCTGGATTTAGTCAGGACCGCTCTGATTACTTCTCCATATTGATGTTCGAGGAAGTGAAACATCCCGGCAGAATCACGGCTGCAGTGCAGCATGAACTGCGTTGGCACCGCTTGAGTGCCAGGAGGCGGCAAGACGTTCTGCCTTTGCTCTGCATGAGCAACCCCCATAAGAAATATTATGGGTAATGTGAGTATAGTTAGTAAAGTTTTAATCGTTGATCCCAGCACTCTGTAGCTCCCTCATTTGCCTCAGAAGGTGCTGTCTGAGTTCCTCGTTCATAATGGATTTAGGTTCCTTCAGCTTCTCTTGAAGGTAGATTATATCTGATGCAAAATTCAAAGCCTTTCTGGTAACAGCTTCACCTTTCTCCCGCTTATAAATCCTAACGCCCAGCGCAGCCCTTATCCAACGTGAGGACTCCAGTATATCCCTGCCGTGTCTGGCAGTTCCAGCCCATGATTTTTTCCCGCCTTCCCTGTCACCAAATATATTGAATGGGTTAAGCCTGTCTATCTCCCCAAGTAATACAAGGGATTGAAGAAGATGCTTCTGCTTTGGCGTAACCTGTAGACCAAGAAAGTCCTGAGAACCCTTTCCGATCTTGAAAAACCCCTCACCAAATTTACCCAAAATTTTACCTCTTTGAGATGGGTCTATATCCTTACCCCGGAAAGTATCATAATTTATTATAAGTTCCAGCGGAACCTTTAGAAGCGGTGTACCCATTTGACCAAACATGGTTAGAAGTCCCTCTGGGTCTTGAAATATTCTGTTTAGTTCTGCCGTCGGCAAATAAGACACAGCGGTAACGAACGTATAAGTATCTTCAGAATCCTGAGCGTTCAGGAATATGGGAAACTGATCTTTAACCCACTCATCTACATCATTTGAATCTATCTTACCGACATCCTTCTGCATAGCACCAATGAGAATATTGAGCTTGTTTGCGCGGTCTGGATGCTCTACTATTGCCCTTAACTGTGCGGGAAGATTCTTGCGGGTCCATGTATAGAATGGAGCAGCCCTCTTCATAACCGTCTTTTCAAAATGAGAAAGATCGCTATAGTCAAACAAGGCGCGGCGCACATTCATGGATGCAGCATCGAGTATTGCTTCTGAGTCTACCTTACCACCTTTCTTGGCCGCTTGTTTAATACCCTTCTCAATGCCATCTATAAATAGGGCAAGCCGTGCGTTATTCTCCACAGCCTTACCAGCAGCAAATGCTTTATTGATACCAGACCATTGCGTGTGTCCGGGGATATTGGATTGACGTAAAGCAGCCTCACCAAGTTCCTGACCATACAGGCCAGATTCATACACACCACGCTTGACCGCCTCGTTAAACAATTCCTCACGGCTTAGTCCAGTACCGGGTACTATAAAATCCTTGTCTACTGTTTTACCAGTAACCTTCCCCAGTATGAGATCAGTCTGTCCTACAACCTTACCCTTACCAACTTGCATCGCCTTTTGAATGGCGGCAGCTTGACCATACTTAGCCGGATTTGTCAGTCCACCTATAAGATAAGCATTCCAGACGTTGCCGAATGCATTTCTAGTATGCCAAGCGGGTCTTAAACCCAAGGTGTATTTCTTCCACCAGTTCTGTACTGTATCGAAAAATTTAACGTAGGCTTTTGCCTTAGCCGGATTCCTGAGAATGTCATCTTGCTTGGCAATTATCCTATGGAAATCTTTGGGGAAGGCATACCCATTTAAGGTCATCCATTCATTCGGTATTGGATTTCCGTGCACATCAAATCCCTTCTTCTTCGGATTTACCTTTACCCCAAATTCTGTAGCCTTGGTAAACATACGGTCGGCGGCCAATGCCTGACTGCTCCAGCGTCTACGCATAGCGTGGAGAATGAGGGGGTCATCAAGAAAGAACTGCCGTCCCGCCTGTTCGTTTATTTCCCGTATTGTTCCCTCTAGTTCCCTTCGATACTGGGATGGTATCTTGGGGGACAGAAGTCGCATAATCTTCTTATTAAATGTATCGTCAAATTGCCTACCAGCAACGTGTGGCATATAACCCTTTACGTCAAGACCCTTAATGTATCCCGCCTCGTCCAAACCACGGGCGCGGATATCTGATATATTCCTACCGGCCGCCTTCTCTGCGGCTAAAACATCCTCATAGAATTTTATCTCATCACCAGCAAATTTAACAGTATCTGCACCATGACGAGATATCAGAGCCATGTCTCCAGTTTCTATTGCTTCTGTAATAGCAGCCTTTAACTCTGGTACAGACACACCAGACTTTAATGCTATCCCGGCAAGTTTTTCTTCGAGGACAGCCTTTTCTCTGCCAGACAGTATATCTTCTCCACGTTGCTCAAGACGCAGATCATTAATTATTTTCCTCGCTTCAGCAGCGTCCCCAACGTATACATTAAATGCCTCCAACACGCTCTTTACAGGACCGACACTTGCTATTTTTGCAGCGGGTGTTTTTAATGCGCCAGCAATTAGCCTAAATGGCACTGTTACTACCGCAGCGGGAGTATATGTAAACGGATCACCACCTATGTTGGGTGTAACAGTAGCGGCAAATTCTAAAATCTTACCGACCGGCACACCACCGGGAGATGCTTCCCAAACTTCGGGGGGTATAAGACTGCGGAATTCATCTGAGAAATCTTTACTGGCCGGGTCGATCACACCCTCCACCACACCCTGCTTTAGTCTTTCGAGAAGGGTGCGATCTTCCATTACGGATTGATGTTGATCCACCCATTCATATTCTCCTGTCTCTGCATTACGGGTAAACTTGGGTCCATATTCGCCCAGCACATCCCATGCTCCAGCAGCACCACCACGCAACTTATCAAGATACATCACAGCATTCCATGCCTTGTTGCCTACAATCTTACCACCCAGCTTTACAGACTCAGGAATATAACTCCCTACTATCTGGGCATAATCACCAGTAGTCTCAGCAATATCTGAAGGAATGTCACTTTCAAAAAAAGACTTACCTATACTCCACAGGTTAGAGAATAGACCAACACCACCTGTCTCCTCCTCTTCTTCTCTAAGCATAAGTTCATAATCGCCAGCCATTATCTACTTCCCAACTGCATATCGCTCAGGAAATATCATGGTCCTTATATGATCCTCATCCCAACCGGATGAATTCACGGCTTCCTGTATCCATTCGGCTATGAAATTATCCATTGCCGCTTCTAAACCCCTGCCTTTTTTGCCAGCATCCTTAAATCCTTGTTCTGTGTCAGCAACGTCTTTTTCAAACCCCCTCTTTAGGGCATATTGATTAGAGACGCCGAAAACCCTTTGGAAAAATTCCGGGTCTTCTATCTGAACAAGCATTGTAATATCATCTTTCACAGCCTTCATCAGAGGAGCGCCGGTGATCTGCTGTAATAACACATTCTGTCTCTGGCCTTGTTTTATTAAGTGCGTTAGAGAAAGGTAATTCTGTTTAGCCTCTGTCTGTTGATCTTCATCCATCTGTGCAAAGGTAAGTCCGGTATCTTTCCCCACCCTAAGAAGTGACCTGTACTCCATCTGAGTCTTCATGGCAGATGTTGGCGTTACATCAGCCGGTTTTTCTCCGGGTGGTAATATAGTTCCGGGGGCTTCTTCATTTATAGCCGCTATCTCAGTCGGAGACATAAACCCAAGCTGACCCTCGCGAGTATCATAGACTTGTACGGGGGATTCTTCCCCCTTCACTAGCTTATCAAATTTACCTCTTGCATCAATATAGGCTGACCTAGCAAATGGGGAGTCAGGTCCACCAGAAATACCACCCCTCTTCCATTTACTCCTCTGCTCGTCTATTGCAGTTTCAAGAGCCGTTTCTGGGTCCATACCCTGCTGGACATAATCATAAGCATTCATAGCTATTTGGGAGGCTACATCATCTGCATACTTTGTATCCCTCCTCTTGACCGCTTCTTTTTCAGCCGCCGTTATATCTAGCTGTTGTTTTTTAAACAGGCCCGGTCGCATCTTCTTTTGATGTTCCGCAGTAGCCTGTGCAGCTTGTGATGCAAGAGCAGACTCTTTTCTACCCATTGTTTTTCGCCACTCAGCGGCAACCTTATCCCACATATAAGGGGGATAGCCCTTTTCATCAAACCATATCTTTAACTCACGTCGATTTGCGAAATCTTGATTAGCGGCATTACTCATAATAGTGCCGACAATTTCCTCATCATTAGCCTTACTGAATGATCTTAAAGATGTATCAAACCCTTTTCCAGAAGACAGCGTACCAGCAGTAACACCAGTTAAGGCGCTCACACCCCTTAACATAGCATTTTGCTCGTTAGTATACGCATTCATAGCTGACGAAATTCTTAATATTTCATCCGCTGTTAAGGGTCTTCCTACATTATATTCTGCCATTATGAATACATCCTATATGGTGAAAATGTGGCTAGTCCGGGTGGTTCGTCTTCTTCGCGTGGTCTAGTGCCGGATATATAGCGTGGAGGCATAGTCTTGGGGTTAAACATAGCAGTATCGCCATAAGGCATACCCCGACCACCATGACTCACGCCGGTCATAGACATCCCCGGACCCGCTGCTTGCTTAAAAAGGTATTGGGCTGTCTCCTGCTTTGCGCCTTTTAATCTAGCCCTCATCTGATCCGCGAGGGCTTTTTTACTTAGGTCGCCTGTCCCCGGCGCTAATATAGATCGCTGATATTCATCCTCATATTGCTTTATAAGTTGTTCAAGTTCTATTTCTTTTGGACTCTTGCCCCAATTCTCAAACATTATGGATTACCCCCTACTTATTCAGTCCGGTCATAAACGAACCAAGCTGTCCTAGAGATTGTAGTGCGCTAGGTGTCTGCGCTCTGGTCCCGCCATACTCGCCAGATATACCAGCCATGAAGTTCTGTAGTGCTATCTGAGGTGCTTGAGCGCCATACTGATATTTCTGCATAGCCTGATTAATAGACTCTTGAGCCATAGCCCTTCTCTGTGCGCCTACATCGCCCATAGCGCCGTACATTGACAGAGGTGCGGCCATTATGCCGGGATACTGTTGCATCCCTGCTAGACCCGTCTGAGCAGCCTGACCATAGGCACCACCTAGTTGACCATAGCCCTGCTGTATAGCCTGAGCGGCGGGAAGTCTACCGGCTTGAGCCTGTTGATAAGCCTGACCATACATCTGAGACAACGGCATTGACATACCTTTTGTAACAGCGTCAGCAATAGCCTGTTGCTGTAGCATATTTCCACGGGTGCTTCCGCCCGGCTGATAGTTTACAAGAGATGATCTAATTCCGGGCAATACACCAGATGTTGGGTCTGTTAGCTGACTTATTACCTGATCTTTATAAGCGGTTGCCATATCTCCATAAGGAGTACCAGCACCAGTATCTACCCTACCAGACAGCATATCCTGCATAGTCGGTCCTGTCGCTCTTAATCCTTCTGCCGCCACTTCAGGCATACGAGCCGCCCAATCATAGGTTCTACCTAATTGCTGTTCAGCTAATTTCTGTTGAGCAGCAGGCCTTGGACCCTGAGCATAACCAAGAGTAGCTGCCTGAGCAGCTTGCTGTGCGGGATCAAAACCCGCTAATGTTTTTCCGGGGAAATAAGGAGCGGGTCCGGCCGCGTATAAAGATTCAGCCCTCGCCATGCCCGTCTTTAATGGAGCTTTCTGAGCTTCCCATGGGCCTTCGCTTGTTATGCCTGTTGTTAATCCGCCACTCATGTTGTGCCTCCAAGAAGATTCGTCGTATTTATTGCCGGGGCTTTTAATGTTCCTAACAAACCACTCCATTCAGCCGCTGCCGCTGGGGATATATCCGCCCCTGTAAATCCCGGTGTATAGGCAATATTGGTTGCCATGGCCGGGGAAGTAAATTGCCATGGAATTCCAGTTCGACCCATCGGTCCTGTCCTACCGGGATCAATTCTCCATCCGGGCGCATCTAAACCTGATGGCCCCATAGTTCCGCGCCGCCATGCCCCTTCTGGGATATGACCCATATGCTTTTCACCCCACTGCGCCCAAGTCTTTGGATCACGGAACTCACCCGGTAAATAGGCTAGAGATTGTTCAACCGGGGGTGCTTTCATACTGAATAGACTCCCCTTTACATCTGGGCCTAAATACTTGTCCCAATATGATTGAGTCCACGGGCGATAAAGGCTACCTAATCCTCCTTGATCGGAAAGTCCTGTGCTATCGGGGCGTACATTCCCACTCCATCTATCACCAACTGGAAGAACGTCCATGCCTGCCCATCCTGTAGCTGGCCTGTCTTCTACAGCCCGTAGTTCGCCTGCCTCGTTTCGTATTGCATTGGTTAGTTGGCCCCAGTAACCCGCTAATTCTGTTGGGCCTTTCCATTCACCCCCTGATCCTACCCAACCAACAGGAAAATCATTTGCTATTGCAGCATCTATGTATCTATCTTGTAGAAATCTCGGATCACCCTGTGACCATAATTGACCAACCCCGGCCTCAACATTTATATTATCCCCTAATAATCCCCTCATATATGGGGCATCAGGATCAAAATTCCATCCCTGTGCAGTAAACTGACCTGGGTCCCACGGAGTTCCGGCAGCCTCGCCTATATCCTTCCTAGATTGCCACATCTCCGATAATGGATGATCTCCAGCACCCTGAATAAATGCTTCAAAATTAGCTATATCATGGGGATTAGGCTGGGCAAATTCTTCCCCCGGCAAATTAGTTGTCCAAGGAGTATTTAGCCTGCCCCCAGCGCCACCGGCATACTCAGACTCCCCGTGAGAAGACCAATGCCATTTGGCCCAATCTATAGTCTCCTGCTGAGTAAAGCCCAGAGCCTCAACGCCTTCCCTTAACCCCGGGTTCATCTGGATATATTTTAGATAATCTGGCGCACTGCCATACTGGTCGATACCCCGCTGTTCGGCTAGTCGAACCTTCTCCTGATTTCCGGCATCATCAATCCATCTGTTTCCACCACCACCGCTGGCAGAAAGGCTAGTTGGCCCCATATCATTCGCTGCAACGTGCGCCGCTACCGCGGCTGGACCAGCAGCGGCAACAGAGTCTGGAACTATACCCGTATATTCACTTCTCCCAACAACATTAAGGAATGGTTGACTGGCATTAAAGCTACCCGAATACCCTGCATTATGCAGACTATCCATGATGCCTTCTAGCTTACCCTTATCACCAGCAGCCAGAGCAGCCTGAACTTCTGCACCTATTTCAGCTTCTGTCTTTCCGCCAACCGTAGCACCGGCTGGCATATTTACGCTAGTAGCCCAAACCATTTTCGTATCCTTTTCTTATCATTATTGCATCCTGTGTTTCAGGTCTTTAGTATAGACAATGTAATTAGATTCCCAATCGGGGAGAAGTTTCTTCCATCCTTTTCTGCCCCATAACTCCATTCCAGTACATCCAGTTTTTATTGCAAAAGATTCCACCATATCGTTGAATTCGTAGAGCCTTTTGAAATCAGAACCAGCGATTGATATTACCCTCAGTACCTGTTTTTGCGGGTATGGTACGATCTGCGTAACCATAGCAGAGTGCATCTTTTGGTCTTCTGTAGCTATCCATAGCTGCATATCACCGTGGGTAAGTGGTTCAAGAAAGTCATCTGTTTCCAGTTCTCCCTCACTATGCTCTTTCGTTCTTTCAAGCAGGGGTGCTACCTGTTCCCAGATGTATGCAATATCTTCAGGCTGTACAATATGAGCCTTCAAGAGTTTGTCATCCCCTTCCCGGCAACAAAGCCGTAGAAGTTAGTTCCACCGTCAAAAGTTGTAAGGGTTACCACATCTGTACCAGAAGCAGTCATCAGGTTATCGCTGGTATCATCCCCATCAGACCAGTAAACTGCATTACCACCGCCATCATGCGCTCCTGCCTTGAAAGAGGCTGTGCAACTACCCAGATTAGTACCCAAGATAGTTACGGAGTTTGAGTGGGAACTCAGGGCGTTGGTGATACCTATATTAAAGGTTCCACCGCCTGATAAAGTAAGGGTCTGGACATTCCCATCTTCCAGATCAATATTAAATGCTGAGGTTTCTGTTCCTATGGCGCTGACAGTTTCTGCGTAGTCCGTAAAGCGTGGTCTGCTAACCACCGTATCGGCACACGATATACCATCATCTACCGTTAAGTTCTGGACAAATCTACCATCGCCAAAGACATCTAAAGTATACGAAGGGCTAGTATCTAAAATACCTACCCTCTGCCCATTTAACGTAATATGGACTTGGTTGTCTACATAGAAATCAGCACGGGGACTACCCGCATCGCAACGGATTTTTAAGTTTGCTGAGTTGGCAACATTGTTATCCATCTCCAATGTTAAATCCCCAGAAGTACCCGAAATCTCTACAGTACCCGCATCTAGGGCTAACAGATTTACCCAATGTGAACCCTTCTTAAAGACGTAAAGCCCCTCAACACCAGTGCCTAAAGGGTCTGCATTTGTACCGTCAAAATACCTGATATCCCCCGCTCTGGGTTTATCTGGTACTGCATTAATTCTTTCCAGCCTGAAGGTTGCTTGGTTGAAAAGTACGTTACCAAGACGCTTCAGTTCATCAACCGTGTATAACCCTAAAGATTCTGGATCAGAGGGTAATGGGCCGGGTTCATAATGAGTTACAGACTTTTCTACTCTATCTACATAAGTAGCCATCAGTTCATCTTGGAACCTCTAATCCCTGCATTTTGTACATCCAGAGAATAGCCGTCCAATCTCCATGTTTGATCTCCGGTGGATTCAAATTTCACACCGATATACTTTCCCGTAACCCTGACAGGAACTTTCGATTGTGTATCTGGGTCAAAGGTATATGGGCCTTCCCATGTAACTGTATCTTCTGTGGACATTTGGCTGCCCACATAAACATTTACGGAACTACTGCCAGACATCTTGGGCCAGACTGATGTAACCTGTTTAACCATTGCATGGTTTGGCTGACCCTGTGCATCCATAGATAATCCGGTTCTTTCAATATAGGATGTCATGTCAGTGCCGTCTTCTGTATGCCCGGTATTATTCCTGTACATTTTCGTATCAGAGGGCGATGCCATGATAAGGGTCTTACCTTCCTTACTTACGAAGGAGGAAGTGGTGATCTCGTTCCAGTTCTTATCTTCCGTTGTCCAAGTATTAGTAGCAGCGCTCCATGAAGCAACAGAAGTTGGATCGGCTTGTGTGCCATACCCTATAAATCCCAAATCTGGAATATCACGCTCTGTAAATGTTTGATTTACCCAGTTGTAAACTAATGCCTTGTCGCATTGTTCACTGGCAGAGGTTACATAGCAAGCCCAAATCTCTGTGTTGGCATAATCTGCCACTACAAATGATTTTTCATACTCGCCACCATTAAGCTGACCAAATACATAATCCCTCATCTTATGTGGAAGTATGGATTTAATCTGTCTACCATCATTGACATACATATCACCATTACCAAAGATGAAATGTTTAGTTCCCTGCTCATCAGAGAATTCAGCTATGCAGTTCTTGGATAATGCGCCGACAGTTGGGGATAGTTGGCGAAATGCAAAGATAAAGGGAGTTCCAACATACGTCATGGAGTAGGTCGAGTCTTCTTTATAGATCATAAAAGCGTCAGCAAGGGGCATACCGTCTAAGATTTTTCCCTTGGAGTCTGCTAATTCATACTCGCCAGCGTCTACCGTTGCAGACGTTTCATCCCATGAGGTGGGTACAGCCTGTGTAGCCCCCTCTGTTGACCATTTTACAAGTCTTGTATATGGAACAGAAGACTTCTTTATGTTAAGGGCGATCAGGAAGGAACGAAATGCTCTTACAGAATAGGCTTCTGTTGAGGCGGGCCAATTGCTTAAATCTGCCATCTTGGTAGATGTAGACGGCACACCTGAACTCAACGCCCAGAACTGTGGGTCATCAAATCCATTAGCCATGATAAGAACACCACCTAATACGGTGGATGTCCAGCCTTCTTTTGCAGTGGCGCTGTAATCACCGCCAGAAGTTCTGGTTATGTCAGTCCATGAGGAACCGTCGTGGACGTATATCTTAGCCGTACCACCTATGATCCAGTAGTTAGATGCACCAACTTCAAGATTAACAATATGGTACGGCGCAACAGGACAGGAAGCCATAACCTCCTTATAGCCGGGGGTTTTCTGTATAGCCCCATGCTCTGCCCTTATATTATTGCCATCCGTCCAGACATTAGGGGGTAGTTGCCAAGAGTTTATATCTTTGACAATCCCCATCTGCCCGACATTATCAATCGGAATTAAAGCCATTTGTGTATGTCCTTTCTATTGTGGGGGTTCCCAAATACACGTTTCTTCATTCAAAACCCACGATGGATCGGGTTGAGGGGCATAAAAGGCATCTCGCTCCTCATCATAAGTATGTCCTTTACTAGCATAATTCTTCCTTAAAGGAATTCCACCATCGGGCAATTTATGATTATTGGGCGTATAATGAATTCCGCGATAAGTATTGTACGATGTCTGAACCCAGTCTGTTGGATCACCCATAGAACCAGAATCAATAACATCCTGTTCTGCAACTATTACTTGTTGCACAATCCCGTCTTTTATTTTAGCAAAATGACTCATGCTGCATACCTTATTACTACGATTCCAGAACCACCTGCGCTCCCAGCTTCGTATTGTTCTACACCACCACCTCCTCCACCACCTGAGTTGGCTGTGCCGGGAGAGGGAACTGGGCCTGCCCCAGTTCTTGCTCCATCTGCTCCGCCACCTTGACCACCAGATGACTTTGGCCCTTGCGATCCGCCTCCAGAACCGCCACCTCCAGCATAGTAAACATTTGAGCCGGTTCTATAAAGGTTTTGAAGTCCGTCACCACCATCTCCACCAACGGTAGTGCTTCCGGTTTCTCCTACTTCACCAGCACCACCACCACCGCCGCCAAAAAATCCAGTACCAACCATTCCGTCAGCTCCATCAAAGCCTTGGGCGGGAGAAGTAGAAGGAGTATTGCCAGCACCACCCGTTGCGATGCCTCCAGTATTGTTGAGTCCACCTCCACCACCACCTGATCCGCCAGCAGCACCGTTGTTAGCTGATGTTCGCTGACCAGCACCTCCATAACCCCCACCAGCTGAAGTTATACTCGTATCAAATGGAGCAACAGAATCATTACCTTGACCACCATCGTTAAATTCGCCTGAACCTGCGCCACCACCCCCTCCTACAGTTATAGTGTAGGTAGCTGGAACAACAGTATAGGCAGCCGAAGTTCTTAGACCACCAGCACCACCTCCCCCTCCACCGCCATAATCTATTCCACCAGACGCGCCGCCGCCGCCGCCAGCAACTACCATAAAATCTATATCGCCGCCGGTTGACACAACAAAGTTTGCTGAAGTAAGAAAAGTATGTACTTTATAACCGGAATAAGCTGTTTCTGTACCGCCTGAAGCTGCAACAGCACCAGATGCTCCAGCGGTTCCCATTAATGCAGCTTTAAATGCTCCTAGTGGCATAATCTTATCCTCATGGTGATTGCATATCTGTTCCAGCAGCAAAGCCGTACCAGATTGTTCCACCATCTACAGTTGTA
>Ga0080013_1005626_pt1 | contig 11570 bp, 31 predicted proteins | sample ETNvirenome_6_85_FD_69236 | JGI IMG/M metagenome (GOLD analysis project Ga0080013, IMG submission 69236) | Marine viral communities from the Pacific Ocean - ETNP_6_85 (SPADES assembly) (version 2) | ecosystem: Environmental > Aquatic > Marine > Oceanic | place: Pacific Ocean | collected 2013-06-19
ATTGAATCCAAAGAATCAATGGTAGACGAAACTATAGATATATACAAAGAGGATTGGAATAATCCTGATAAAACTAGAGAGAGTTTAGTAGAAGAATTAGAGATGCTACATAAACATGGAGTGCAAGGATTTGACAATATGACTTATGATGAAGTAGAATATGAATACAATGAACAGAAAGAACAACAAGTTATTGATGGCATGTATGAAGAATATGAAAACCATACACCATTTTGAGAGGTAGAGAATGAGAGGAGATTTTTTCTTCTTTATATATATGCTATTTCTTATCATGTTCTTATGGACAATAACAGAAACAGTTAAAAAAATTATGGAGATAATATTATGAAAGTAAGAGAATTGATGGGAGAATTGGGGAAACTTAATTCTGAAACAGATATTGGGTTTGCATTAACTTTGCCACAAAGTGAGTATGATTTAAAAAATAATAATCCAATTACAGATTTCTTGGATATTAATTTAGAAGATTGGATACTTATTTCAGATAGTGATGAATTGGATAACTTTGCTTTAATAAGATTTAGAGTAGAGGAAAATGAAATTTCTAGTCTATCTAATTTTCAAGATGAAGCTAAGATGTTGGTAGAGTTTAGACCAAAGGATTATACACTTGATGAAGATATATTATTTGAGATGTAATTTATAATGGGTATTGACATCTTTAAATTATATGGTAAGCTAATAGTAAGTTAAGCAATAAAACAAGGAGAAAAATGCAAAACAAAAATATAGAAACATTAAGTAATGAAATAGAAATTAGGTTAGTAAACTTGGGTAGTGAACTAGCAGAATTCAGAGGAATAAAATCTGAGTTAGAAAAAGTTATTAAACAAGTATCTAGCCAAATTATTGAAATGTTGGATACTCTTAACATTAAAAGTTTTGAAGATGAAGAAATCAAAATCTCTAAACAAGATGTGAGTAGAACTGTAATTGATAACAACGTAGCAAAAGTTGTTATCCCTAAGAAATACCTAAGTCAGATTATGAGAACTACTGAGTTCTCTAAAGTCTTAGTAAAAGAAAAAGAGGAAGTAGTAGCATGATAAACATCCTCTCTTATAGGCATAATATAATGGAACATGAAAATATATATGAAGTTGTCATTACAACTTATACTAAAGAAGATTGGTATTACATCTTGGATAAAGTTCAAGAACTAGAAATGAATGATTACTTTGATGAAGTAAGTGAAAATGGAATGACAGTCTTTTCAAATGCTTTTTCTAAAGCAGATGTACTTTGACACCATTACAGGCTCTAAACTGTCTGTAAAGGGCTTTAAAAGGCTCATATGCAGTATTTTTAAGGGGTATCTATAATGAAAAAACATACATTACAAATTATTGTTAAAGAAGAAAATGAGTATCATTTACTACTTGAAACAGTAGATGATAAGAAAACTGTTGAGGATAAAATCCTAAGTGGAGAAATACCATTAGTAGATATAGACAAGACTACCATAACAGTAAAATATATAACTGACAGTCGAGAACTATCAATATAAGATAGTTACAAATAAAGGAGAAATATGGATAAATATGAATTGATAGATGAATTAGCACAAATCCTAATAGATGAACATAGTATGGATTTGTTTGATATTGTTGTTCAAGGTTTAGAGGGTTGGGGAAATATTGACCTACAAGGTTTGGCAGAAGAATATTCATTAGAATTAACTGCTTGACATTTAAAATCAATAGTATAAGATAAAAGTGATAATAACTATTACAAGGAGAAGAAATGCCTAATTGGTGTGAAAATACAGTAGAGGTTTTTGGAGAAGAAGATGAAATGAATAAGTTCTATGAGTTCTTTGGTGGAACAGAGAAGTTTGAAAAGAACTTTAACTTTAATAATATAATTGAAATGCCTAGAGTACTTGAGGAAACTACATCTCCTGTCCGAATAATATCTGAGGAAGATTACGATAAGCTACAAGAACTTTACAAGAAACATGGCAAAAAAGATGTATGGGATTTATTTAACAAGGATAAGATATCAAAAGAAGAAAGAGAATTAATGTTTCAAAATGGTATCACTCAAGAAATCTCTGATAGATTAAAGTCATTATTTGGTTCAGATAATTGGTATACTTGGAGAAATAATAATTGGGGAACTAAATGGGATATAGGTGAGATTATTTTAAATGATATTGATACTGAGAGTTGTTCATTTAATTTTAATACTGCTTGGAGTCCACCTGAACCAATCATAGATAAACTTAGAGATATGTTTCCTAAACTTATATTTTCAGGAATGTATGTTGGAGAGGGATATGAATACGCTGATGTATTCTAGGATAGGATAATGGAGAAGTGGGAAAAAAGAGATATGAAACGAGATAGTAAAAAACGATTTAAAGACTTTAAAAATAATGTAAAGTCTGTACAAACTTTATGGGAAGTTTCTACAAAATTTAAAAGAGAAGAAAATTATAATAAGGCGAAAAAAGAATATGAAAACGATAACGAAGAATAGTAGTATTTGCACAAAGTGTGGGAATAAGAAGAATAGCCAACATAAAGCTAAACAGATTTTCCATATTAAAACACAATGTATCAGAAAGATAAACTTTAAGTTTGATAAGAAAAAGAAGATACAAGATAGATTTGATTGTGTTTATGTTTGTAAAGAATGTGGTGGAGAAAAGTTATTCTTAGAAATGGAGAAGTCTAATGACACCAAACCTGAATGAAAATAGAGATGAATTAATTAAAGAATTTACTGATGAAAATGATGGTAATAGTATGCTTGATTTTTTATATGCAAGTGATGAGTATTGGTTTAACAATACAGATATAGATGAACTCAAAAGATATATATTAGATAAACAACAAGATGAATATGTTGAAATAGGATATCAGTCTGATGGTAATTCAGTAGAGGATATATTTAGAGAAAGATGGGAACAACATGATGATAATGAATTAGAAATAGTTTTACAGAAATTCTATATGCATAATGATAAGAGAAGATTAGAAAATAATAGAAATCCATTTAAGTTTGAGGAATTATGAAAATAGATATAAGAAGTGAGAAGTGTGTTTATATAGAAATAGATGGTTGGACATTTTGTATAGATAATTCAACTGATGAACAGATTATGGAAAAGTGGGAAGAATGGAGAACTTATGGATAAATTATGTAGAGGGTATTGACAATCAGAAAGTTCATAGTAATATAGAGATAGAAAGATAAATTACAGAAAATAAAACAATGGGATTTAATAAAGCAAATAGAAATACAACAACTTGGCACAACGAGGGACATCAATTAATGGATTGGGTAAAATCTGATTATGATTTAACTGTTGCTCATAACAATTATGAAATTACAGATAATGGTTCAGAACTTCCTGATTATATGGGAGAAGAATTTAATAGAGTTGGTTGGCAAGCTTGTACCAAATGTTCTAGTAATCCGAGTGAACCATTTATTCAATGGAGATTAGTATCTGATGATTATGATAATGATGAACCTGATGATAGTGAATGGAACTTAGAAACTGTTGGGCATATTGGAATAATCTATCCTATGCAAAAAACATTTCCAATTGAGGAATTTAGTTGTTTAAGTGGTGGTGGAAAAGTATGTGATTTATGTTTAGATACAATCACTTACAAATGGATGGCTGATGAGGGTTGCCCACATATTCAAATTAAAGAAGATGGTAAATGGGTAACTCAATATGATAATAGTTTTTATGGCTAGGGTATTGACATTATTATTCTTATGTATATAATAAGGGTAATGAAGATAAATAAAGACAAGGAGTAACATGAATTTATTAGAAGCAATAAAGGTTATTGAATGGGATACAGATAATGCAACAGAAGATGAGTTAACAGAAGCTTGGCAATTTTTAGTAGATACAGGACACGCTTGGAAATTACAAGGTCGGTATGGTAGAACTGCTGAGTATTTAATTGACGAGGGTTTGATACAGGGGAAAAAAGATTAATGGATAGCACAGTATTTAAAAAAGATGTCTACGATTATTTAAAGAATAAGTCAACTAAATTTCTAAGTGAATATTTAGAAACTCATCTTGGATTAGATGAAGAAGAAGTTAGTTCAGAATTTCTTAAATTAAATCCTATTAGACTTAAGATTGCAAAAAATATATTACAAGAAAGAAATAAAACAAAAATTTTGTGAGGTTAGAATGACAGACAAAAATAAAGAAAATGCAGATTGGTTTGATAGTCATGTTGAAGTTATAGGTTTAGGTAGTTCGGAAGAAGATGAGGTTATGAAAGAACTGATTAAAAAAGGATATTTAAAAAAGCAAGAGGAAAAGAAAAATGCTAGTTGATGTAAGAAGTATTAAAAGTGGATACATAGAAATTGGAGATTGGGTAATCTATGTTGATGATAGTACAGGAGAGAAAATTATTCATTCTTGGGAAAAAGATGAAGATGGAGAATCTAGATATCATATAAAAGGAGATATCTTAGAACATACTAAAACAGGTACGAGGAGCATGGATAACGACTTTCATACTGAATATAAGTTAGAACAACAAAATGATAGATATATTCAAGATATGCTTGGAGAACACGATTATAGAGTAGAAGATAATTTAATGAATGTAGATGGACACGAAGTAAGAGATTTGGATGGTATGGCAATAACTATTCCATATAAGGATAGAAAAAAGTATAAACAACTTAATGGTTAGTGGATATAGAACTGTACCAAAACAATAGGGTATTGACAATCGAAAATCGTATGTTAGTATTAGAGTAGATAAAAAAACAACAGAGGAGAAAATTATGGCTTTAACTTGGGACATAACAAATGTGGATTTACCACAAGAAATTTTATACGAAAAGAATGACGAGGGAGAAGAACATTTAAACCCAATTACTTGGGCAATTATTTGGTCTACAATATTTCTTGGTTTTAATGAACTTACTGAAAAGAATCTAAATGATTGGCACAGAAGAATGAAACAATTAGAGATAAGTGGAATGGGATTGCTTGGGGAAAGAGATAGTGATGTAAAGCGTATGCCAAACTTAAAAGAATTAAAGTTACATATTGGTTTAAAAACTAATGGGGCTATGATTAAAAAAGGTTCAGCATGGAATAGAGAACTTGTTAGACAAGTAAACTTAGCCACAGATGAACTTGTTAAAAAAGAGAAAGTAGAATTAGAAGAAGTGGAAAATGAGATAGAAGAAGATGTAGATGAAAATGCTACTGTATCTTTTGAAGATGAGAGTGAATATAATGGCTAGTATATTAACAGATAAAGAAATAAAAAAATTAATTAACTTAGGTTCAAATCTTAGAAAGACTTTATCCTGTAATGCGAATGGAGATGATATTCCTTGCAGAACAGATAGATTACAAAGCGTAAACTTGATGAAAGAATATTTAGAGATACACAATTACAGTATTAAAGATATGGAAGATTTTGAAACTCAAAGTGTTAATAGAAGATTAGAGAGGAAATAATGTTAGTCGAAAAAAATAGAGAGGGTTATTGGGTAATATATGGAGAAATAGGTATGAGAAGATATTTATATTACACTAAAACTCAAGCAGAAAAATTATATAGAAAAGAAGTCAACGCAACACTATAAAAAGTGGGGGAATAATAATGAATAATAGAATGAATTGGATAGTCACATTTATTAGAGCATTAGCAGAAGAAGATATGTTAGAAAATAAATGGGTAAGAGAACTTATAAAAGAATTATTTTTAGACACACACATAACATAAGTGGGGAAAGAATGAAAACTAATAAAAGCAAATATACAGAGGAGTAATTTATGAATAAAGAAACCATATTAATCAACTTAGAACATTTTGAAAGTGATGTTTTAGAAAAAATCAAATACTTTAAAGATATGATTTTTGCACTTGATACTCCAAAGGATATACATAATTACGAAATAGGTGATTATCTATTAGTAGTTAATGGGGAAGTCAGAGAAGTTAGTGGTAACCCAGAATTTGATGAAAAAGATGTAACTGATAAAGAGGTATTACATGAGGACGATAAAGCAACTGTAGTACAAGTAACAGAACATTGGACTTGACACCACATTTTAGTGTGGTATAATTAAGATATAGAGGTAGAGATACCGAATAGAAATACAAAAAATCAATAATAAATAATAACCAAATGAAAGAGGTAATCAATTAAATGACTACAACAAAGCTACAGAAAAGAAAGCAATCAAATGGTACTTATTCCCTTGATTTACAGTCTAATCCTATGGATGAGATTAAAAAACAGGGTATTGAGTATATAAAAGTTAAGGATTTATCGAATGGGGCTATATTTACAGGTAGAAATATTCCTAGTAAGATATCCTGTTTTTATAATATAAAGCCTTTAGAGATAGAGTGGAAATATGATATAAGTAAAGCAGAAGAAATGTGTAATGGGGATACAGACTATTGTTATCTAGTTAGAGATGATGTTTTCTGTCCTGACAGTTTCTATCTATGCTTACCACATAATCATATAGTGGATTGGAGAGAGGATGGATTGGAAAATTATTCCCTTTCGCCACAGGACTTTGAAGAACTTGAGAAAATAACTATGGAAGAATATGGTAAAATACAAGAAAAGGAACATATTACTTCTTATGAAAATATGAAAGATAAATTTGCTACTGAAATAGCGTAGCAGAGAACTTGGTAGAGGGAAAGGTTTTTGGTTTTTCCCTATTCCCTCTACATACCACACTTTTCTGAAAAGTCAACCCCCCTATTTTATGTCAATATATATGATATCTATAACTCCTATATATAAAAGGGAGGTGGGGGTGGTCTGAAAATGGAAAGGAAGGAAGCAATAAGGAAGGGAAAGGAGAGGAGGAAGGGGTCGCTTAACTCCTATATAAAGGGCGGAAAGGAAGTAATAAGGAAACAAAGGAAAGGGGCATAACTCCCCATTCCCATCTGCAGATGGACGATAGAGTATATACCCCCATGTTTAAAAACAGTCTGTACCGACTTCACTCTCAGTTAAGAAGCTGAAAGCGTTTCTATTCTTATAGTATTTATAGGCTTGTTGTAATTCCCATTCGTATTCTAAGGCTTGTCCGAAAGACCTTTTACACCATACAGTTAAACCCCACATATCCTCAATCACAATCCCCCCAACATCATTTAACCAATGTTTTAAATGGTCGGAAATAAGGAAATACTGCATAATTTCTCCTTGTTTCCACTCTACCATAGAGTCTTTTAATGAGTCATATTCAGGAGAGCCTAATTTAGGGGCTTTGTCCCCATCTAAATATTCGTCTAAGTCTTCGGAAGTGATAGACCGAAGCGTTGCATCATATAAAGGCGTGTAGCTTTCTTCTTCTTCAAAGAACTTTTCTGCTACTTCGTTTACAAGATGGATAACATTACTTCGAACCCATTTTTTAAAGTCTTTGTCTTGTGCTAATTCGTTATTTGACATAATAAATCCTTGTATAGTTTTTACTTATATGTTCTATTCTATCATAGATTTGAAATAAGGGAAGGGTATCCCCCTAGATATCTATAACTCCTACTAACTCCTGATAGGGTGGGGGGGAAAGAAATACTCCCCCCTAAAATCCTAATATATTTTCATCAGTTACATAGTTTGTAATATACTGTGTATTATCTGTAAAGTCAAATGGACTTTTAGCTGGAGATGATTCACTACTATCAACCATTCCTTTATTCTGTTCTAGCTTGTCAGTTTCAGTATAACATAGAGACCAAATTTTTCCCTCGTTTGTCTTTAGGAAGTCCTCGTTCTCTTTTAAACCATTCTTTATTAATGCTACTGACAAGGCTTTGAGATTTAAAAAATTAAATTCTCCATCTCTCAAAAAGTTTTTTTCTAAAGCTTTTATTTGTTCGTCTGTTAGGTGTAAATTACTGTTGTTCATTTGGAAAGCTTACCCAATAGTTCGGTCATTTTTTTGTTTAATTCTGCAACACCTTTAGGAGCAAGTGTCTGTTTTCCCAAATCAATGGAAAGGTCGACAAGTTCAGAACGTATACTTTCTAATTCTCCTGAGATATCTCCACAAGTATATTCTACATCGGAAACAGCACGGCTAGGCATGTCTTCTACTTCGTTCATTTGATAACCTACTTGTTCTGAAATATCCATTAGCTTTTCGCTAATTTCTTCAATACTTAAAGTTTTTTCTTCAGTTGTCATAATTTCTCCTGACTAGTTTTTATCTAATTCCATTATAGCATATTAAGAGGGTAATGCAACCCCCTAGATATCTATAACTCCTTTAACTCCACAGGTGGCTCAAATTGAGAGCCACCATATGATTATTGCAATTATTATAAATACTTCCAATATCTACCACAATGCATCTATAAGACTTTTTTGTTTATTATATTGAGAGGAGTCGACTTTTATATCTTCCCCATCTCTAATAATAAAGTCTATATCAGTAGCGTATATTGAACCGATTTCAGTATATATTCCATATACTTTAGCCAATCTAGTATTGCCTTTTTTATTATCCATCATCTCAAACTTCCACCCATTTTTTTGATATCCGACATCTCCTTTTTTGATGTCATTAGGTATTATTGAATTCATATGTTACCTCACTATTTGATTTTTTATAAGTAAGGAAGTATTAGGCGAGTAGGTAAAATTGGGCATTTATATTTACCAAATCCATCGGAGTAGTATTAGCTATCTAGCTACCCTTTTTATTTTATACTCCACGATTACGTTTTCATCATGACCGCAAACACTTGTTCGTTGGTTCATTTGTCCACTGCTATTCAGGATACCACCCTGAAATTTTGCTATACAATCAAAGTTCCATTGACCAACATTTCACTTTGAATGCCCCACTTCCTTACTATTTAATATTACCACATATTAGAGTTAAGTCAATATACCCCCACGGTATAGATATCTATAACTCCATTTAACTCCAGACCCTCCATTATTAACTAAAATCGCTTTATGGAGGGAATGAAGTAATAATAAGTAAAGGTTAATTAAATACTACTTACTATATTTTCTATAATTGGTTTCATTTTTCACCTCTCCCAAGACGCATAATTTTTTTTAATTCGTCAGGTTCGTAGATGTGATATTTTGGATTCTTTTCCACTTCTTTAGCTTTGGAAAAGAATTTCTCTAATTCTTCTTCACTTAATGTGAAAGCGTTTGGGTGTTTGTCGGCGTTGCTTATCCATGCGGGCATGATTAATTCTCCTTTACTTAATTTATCTTTCTAATTTAATTATAACATATATTTTTTATTTGTCAAGTTCTTCTTCATCAGGAAAGGACTCTTCGCAGTCAGGGCAAATAATAGTTGCCCCTTTATTTATACAACAATCTATATACATAATTCTTTCCTTACTACTTCGTAATTAAATTCTTTAGCAACATAATTTATATGCTTTGATGTTGTCATGGAATACCAATATTCAACAATAACTTTTTTCGCTACATGGTCAATCTTTGCCACAGGCGTTAGGTAACTAAATATAGTGTCATCAGAAACCATTAAATTTTCTTTATATTTAGGCAGTTTTGATAATTTTCTTAAATCGACTTGCATTGTTTTTTCTCCTTTACTTAACTTCTTTATTATATTTTACAACATAAATTTCTATTATGCAACACCACCACCCCTAGTGATATCTATAACTCCATTAACTCCGAAAAAAATGAGGAGACTATCCTCAAGGTTACTTCCTAATTTTTGGATAATCTACTCATGAAAATATAGGCGTGGGATATGGTGTCGGATGACAATCACTATCAAAATTAGCCTTACGTTTGAGGAACAGGGAAAGCGATACAATAGGCTATACTTCTGTGTTCTTTCCTATAACTAGTATAAGGGAACTTAGAAGGATACATCTAGTTCAGCGATATGATGTCAGGGACTGCAATCTGTTCTAGTCAATCCGAACTTGTGCTACAAGTTCATTAATGATTAAGCACAACTAAATAGCTCGACAATAACCATATCAAAATTAAGTTGCAACTCAATTAACCACGCCAATATTAAATTGTTAACAGGGTTGGAGTCGGATGTTCAGATGTTATAAGCACCTTTCATTCCCTTCTTCGTTTGAGGAGTATACCTCACTCTCAACCCCATATATTCATTATAGCAGATATAAGAATAGATGCAACCCCCACACCTTATCTGATATCTATAACTCCTATTAACTCCCACGAAAATTAATTCGTGAGAGCATAGTAAAAGGATTAAATAATATTAATTGAATGTTTAGTAACGAGTACTGATTCTTGTTTAAAAGTATTTTTATAAGTATCTCTAATTTTATTAACTATTGTTTCTGTTAATTCTGAATCAATGATAATTAAAACTTTAGTTGTTTCTTTTATTCCGTCCCATTCGCCATCTAAAGTCAGGATAGAAAAAGCTTTAAACCATGGTCGCACAGTTTCAGTTAAAAAATTATCAAACATTTCATCTGTTACAACGCTAGTATTTTCGATATCTGTTCCAAAGTAAAATTCATATTTATATTGAGTTTTCATATTTTCCTTGATATTGTTTTTCTATCTATAAATTATTATAGCATATATACTTGAGAAATTGCAACCCCCACACCCTAGATATCAATAACTCCATTAACTCCCCAAAATATGGGGAGAGAAAATTTAATCTTCATAAACTGCAAAGTTCCAAGGATTACCATTCTCGTACCAACAATTATATTTTTTTAACAATTCATCCAATTCGTTTACAAGATTCCAATTATGCATTTCAGGAATGTCCAAACTTTCATCCCCTTCAAAATAATATCCATCATTCATTAAATTATAAATGTCCCCATCAAAAACTACAGTCACTCCTTTTTCATTTTTATATTCTGTAGGACATATGACAGGATTATCAAAAGTATCTTCTACAATTTTTCTTCCTGTTGATGTATTTACTTTAATAGCTTTATTCCTATAATAAATAGAGTAATCCCCTAATTCTCCATAGAGATGCTTAGTAAATAATTTATCAATCTTTTTTGCAATTTCTGTGGCTCTCATTTTTTCCTCACTTGTTCCAAACTAGTCGGTTCGCATTTTCTTGTAATCTAATCTTATTAATTTCGGCTTTAGTCAACGGCATATCAGGCAACGTAACTTGAACAGGTTGCTCAGGTAAAATAATTTTAACCTTACCATTCCTACCACTAGAACGGACTTTTAGCTTTGATGCTTTATACTTAGGCATTTTTAATCCTTTACTATTTATTTACTATACATATAGTATACTAAATATTTTTCAATGTTGCAATACCCCCCTACTAGATAGATATCTATAACTCCTATTAACTCCCACGAAAAAAATAGAGGAAAGAAACAGGAGAGAGGGGGAAGGAGAAAGAGGGGGGGGTCGCTTAACTTCCAATTTCTTTTTGTATCAATCTGTGGTACAATGATATTAGAAGGGCTTATAAAATTCTGGAATTATTCTGAAATTATTCTAAAATATCGGCTTTTTTTTTCGTCTAATGTAAGTAGAGAAAGAAAATAAATAGTCATTTTAGGAGTAACTAAAAATGAAAAATATT
>Ga0080013_1005627_pt1 | contig 11567 bp, 15 predicted proteins | sample ETNvirenome_6_85_FD_69236 | JGI IMG/M metagenome (GOLD analysis project Ga0080013, IMG submission 69236) | Marine viral communities from the Pacific Ocean - ETNP_6_85 (SPADES assembly) (version 2) | ecosystem: Environmental > Aquatic > Marine > Oceanic | place: Pacific Ocean | collected 2013-06-19
TAGACAACGGTTTGCTAGCACCCACTGTAAGAATCAGTGATAAGGTTTCCGCTTCGGTGGGTGCTAGCATTTTGCGGGTGTAACTCAGTTGGTAGAGTATCTGGTTGCCAATCAGATTGTCGTGGGTTCGAGTCCCATCACCCGCTCTTTTTTATTTGGAGGAAAAAATGAAATTTTTAATACCACTATTGTTATGGGGCTGTACAGAAGTATCTATCAATAAGATACCAGATGCTCCAGTGGATTCATCTACGCCTATTGTAGACACTACAGAGCCAACCGTAGAACCCTCTACAGAGCCTATGGAAGGCATCGGAGGGTATGTACACTACTATCTTCGTCAAGTGGCTTGTCCGGCTTGTATGGGCGAAACAAATGAGATTACGGTAGAGTTCGATGCTAGGTTCCATGAGAAAACTTTTGACACCTATACAAGACACATACCAGAGCAGGGACAATGCACAGAAAGCATTACACAAACGTGGCCCTCTATATCTTTAATGGACATGGGAGCAGAAATAAAAGCAAATACACCCTCTGCGGTTATACACGCCTATAAAACTAGCCAAAATAATTATTTTTATGCGTGGTATTCAGACGAGACTTATATAAGAGACACGGTTCACACTATATCTCGAGCAGATAATTATGAATTTGCATCCTTTACATCGTTTCATGGATTTGATTCCATCGAGCCTTACGAATTGCGCTACGTTGATCCATCGTATGCCTTCGCGGCACCAATCTATAGATCAGGAGCGACATTCTGGTGGGCTCCTTATGGAACTAACACCACTTTTACAATTACTCTAGCGGTTTACACTCAAGATGGGTCTTCGCTGTTAGGCTACGTTGTGTGTTCCGGTGGAGATTCGGGGATGATGACTGTCCCGGGACAATATTTGTCCTCTTATCCAACTTGGTCTTTGGTTGCTGTCCACATGGCTCGTCATAAAATCGAACTTGTTCCTTGGGAGGAACAAAATACATACTTAGAAACCCACATGGAGTGGGAAGTGGTCGGAACCGGTCACATAGAATAATTTGGAGATAATAATGAATAAAATAATTTTAGAATATGTTTGGTTGGATGGTTATCGAACTCCCAACCTGAGAAGCAAAATAAAAGTAATGGACTTTGAGGGAGATCCCGAAGAGTTCGATTGCTGTGATGTTCCGGAGTGGAATTTCGACGGGTCAAGCACCCGACAAGCACCGGGTGATGACTCAGAATGTCTTTTGAGACCAGTGCGACTATATCGCAATAGAGGACCGAGATGTGTTGTTTTATGCGAAGTGATGAATCCAGATGGAACACCACATCGTACTAACCATCGTGCCAAGTTGCGCGACACCCTAGACAACACAGAAGAACAAAGGTTCTGGTGGGGGTTCGAACAAGAATACTTTATCACCAAAGATTTTAAACCACTTGGTTTCCCCGATGGTGGGTATCCAAAGCCCCAAGGGTTATATTACTGCGGAGTAGGAAACAATCAGGTTGTTGGAAGAGAAATGGTGACCCACCATATGCACGAGTGTCTCCACTTGGGCATGGATATAACCGGAATCAATGCTGAGGTCGCTGTAGGGCAATGGGAATATCAGTGTTTTAATAAAGACACACTTAAAGCCTGTGATGATCTGTGGGTAAGTCGCTATCTCTTATATAAGGAAGCGGAGGTATATGGTTGGGATATCGATATAACACCAAAACCTGTCGCTGGTGATTGGAATGGTAGTGGTTGTCATACAAACTTCAGTACTGAAGAAATGAGAACAACTGGTGGTTTGGAATATATCTCAAAATTAATGGCCCGATTTGGGACAAATCATGATAAACATATCGAAGGTTATGGCGAAGACAATGACCGCAGGTTAACTGGTGATCATGAAACTCAGAACATAGATACCTTTTCCTGGGGTGTTGGAGATCGAGGGGCATCGATTAGGATTCCCAACGCTATGGAGAAAAACAACTGGGTTGGCTACATCGAAGATCGCCGCCCTGCTAGCAATTGTGACCCTTATAAAGTGGCCAATTTAATTGTGACAACTACCTCTGGAGGGTGATATGACAAAAAAACAGAAGGACATTTTAGTAAAAGACAGACAGAAGATAGATCGACCAAAAAGATACAAGGTTGTGTTCTATAATGATGACTTTACGCCGATGCACTTGGTCACTTTGATATTGACAGAAGTATTTAATAAAGGAAACCAAGAAGCACATAGCATAATGATGAAAGTTCATAAAGCGGGGAAAGCCATTGCCGGTGTCTATTCAAAACAAATTGCCGAAACCAAAATCGCCACCACCACAATGTATGCAAGAGAGGCCGGCTACCCCCTACACACAGAAGCAGAACCAGAATAGCGAACCCTCCAAATGGGAGGATACCTAGTTGAGAGACTTCCGTGTGGGCGACCTGGTTATCCTGCTTCAAACTCTGGAATGGGAGGACATCACTGCTATTGAAGGGGAAATTTGCATGGTCACCGAAGTGTTTGACCCTCATGATGAAACAGAAATTTTTAATTTTAGATTGCTCTTAGGAGATGGCCAAACTATTGACGTCTGGTATGGCGAGATTGGTAGGCTCGACCATGGCGAAATTTAAGGTAGGAGACCTGGTTCAACTCCAGGATGCTGCCGACGAAGATCGCGACATTGGAATCGTTACAGACCTCAGTCCCCGGATGGCTCATGTAGTTTCCCACGGCCGCACTCACGTAGTGCAAGTGTATTGGCCCAAATTAAACGAGTCAGACTGGGAGTATGATTTTTTTCTTAAGAAATTAGAAGAAGAAGACTTGACAAAGAACAAAAAATAGGTTATATTATTATAAATGGAGGACTTATGTACATGTGGAATTATGTATTTCAAATTTTTATGAAGCGTTATTGGGATGACGAATATAGATCAGTCCCAGTCTTCATGGACGAATTGCAAGGTAAAATGCTTGCAGACTTCAGACACACAGAGGCTGGCATCAATGCCATTATCTTATCTAACAACCAAGGGTTGTCGGATAGAGAACTAATGGGGGTTCTGTTGCACGAGGCTTGCCACCACATAGTGTTTGAAAAGCACGGGTGCCATGTGTATCCCCATGGTGACGAGTGGCAAGAGGAGATGCGACACGTCGGTTTTACCGGTAAGATAAATCGCTGGTCCGACGGTGTTGACTTCTTCACAGAAGAACAATACAAAGAGATTTTAAGTAAACTGGTTCGCATAACCGACTTCGAAGGCAAGAACGAACCGCATTCATTGGAGGACAAATGAATTATAAAACATGCACAAAATGCGGAGAAGAAAAACCCGCTACACCAAAATACTTCCACAAGCAAAAAACAGGCAAACACGGAGTCAAAGCAATCTGTAAATCCTGCGCAGCCCAGTATGAGGCCCAGTATCGTGCCGTCCCCGAAGTCAAAGAAAGGCTCATCCAGTATCGTGCCGCTCCCGAATTCAAAGAAAAACAAGCCCAACGGGATAGCCTGCGATGCAAACGTCTAACCGACGCACAACCAGGTTGTATTTATGAAATAGTCAACTCCGTGAATAACAAAGTTTACATCGGAGAAACAACAAGAGGGGTCATTCGCTACGAGGATCACATAAGAAAACTTTGCCGAGGTGCTCACAAAAACCCCCGACTCCAAGCAGACTTCAACAAATACGGAGAAGAAGTTTTTGAGTGGAGAATCCTTGAAGTATTACCGAAAGACAAAGAACTCCTTGAAATAAGAGAGAAAGAGGTAATTGGAGATCTTCTTCACGAAGGAAGAGAATTATATAACAAACAACACACAGACCAAACAAGAACATTACCGGAGGACAAATGAATATTTTTAAACTGACAGACTCACTGTCATTAATGAAAGAGCTAGAAAACAGTAGCGTGGATTTGGTGTTAACCGATCCACCGTACATCATAAGTAAACCCTCTGGTTTCAAGAGTGTAGTGCAGGGGGTAAAGCGTTTTGCCATCGAAACCGAACAGGGCGAATGGGACAAGCCCGAAAATTTTTCTTTGAAAGATTTGCGAGATTCCGTTTTTGAGTATTATCGCGTTCTAAAGAAGCACGGCACGATGATTACATTTTGCGACTTATGGAAGATCAGCAACGTTAAGAGTATCATGGAAGAAGCCGGGTTTAAGCAAATCCGACTCATTGAGTGGATTAAGACCAACCCTGTTCCTCTCAATTCCAAGCGGAATTATCTTTCAAATGCGAGAGAAGTGGCCCTCCTTGGCGTGAAGGTCAGCAAACCTACGTTTAATTCGAGTTATGACAACGGAGTTTACCAATTCCCCATTTGTCATGAGAAAGGACGATTCCACTCAACACAAAAACCCTACATGCTTATGTGGTCTTTGATTGAAAAACATAGCGAAACAGGAGATGTGGTGTTGGACACCTTTGCCGGAGCAGCGACCACATTGCTTGCAGCCAAAAATTCAGGTCGTAAATATATAGGGTGTGAATTGGACCAAGAATACTTCGAAAAAGCAGAAAAACGCCTCCTTCAGCCCTAGTTACTTATGTAACGGGGGGATAATTATGTTTTTGCTTGGAATTTTATTGGCGTGTGCCGAACCTGAAGTGGTGAGGGAGACGGCTTATATAACGGAAACCGTAACAGAGACAGAAACGATCACGGAGGAAATCTGTGCTACTATAGAAGGTCATCGCCCTTGTGATTTTTTTGTATTTGATGAAGACGGCAGCGAAGTAAATTTCCACAGCCTCATTGGAATCCCGGTTATATTAGATTTAAGTACTATGTGGTGCGGACCTTGCAATGCTGCTGCTGTAGAAGTGCAGAATACACAGGACAGATATCCGGATTTAGTTTATTTGACAATCCTCATTGAAAATTCCCAAGGCATAGCCCCTACACATGAAGATCTTCAAGACTGGGAGACTTACCACGGAATAACTACTGCTCCCACTTGGGCCGGGTCACGCGAGGTGATTACTGATGATCCTACCGACGGTGATGAGTTTTATTTAAGAAGTTGGCCAACATTTTATTTTTTAGATGAAAATTTAAAGATTGTCGGATATCAGCAAGGATTTAATCAAACAATAATTGATGACTGGGCCGAAGATTTAACAAATCAATAGAAAAAACTTGACAAGTCGTTCTCACTGCGTTATATTATAAGTATAATAAACAACACATAAGAATCATGGAGGACACATGAAAAACGATTTAATAACAAGCATTAACAAATGCCCCGCCCAATGGAAACAACCCAGCCGGATTTACGGCGAAGCATGTGAATATTGGGTAGAATCTAACATAAAATGTCCTAAGTGCGACGGAACGCTAGATAAACTACAAGCTAATGAAAAAAGCATCGACCATCGTTGCTCAAGCTGCAAGGAAGAGTATCAAACAAAAGCTTCAAAAACAAAGATAATAAAATCAGATGGCTCCATTAGGCTTCTGGGCGCGGAATACAAAACCACACTCTCTAAGGTCGGCTGCTGGGGGTTGATATGTGTAGAATACTGTCCCGATTCAAACAAGGTTTTGAACCATAAAGTTATTTCAAAGGAAAAAATAACTGAAGACTGCATCGTTCCAAGAAAGCCTTTAGGCCCAAGTGCCCGCAGAGCCGGCTGGCAAGGGTGCTATATTAATATTCCCGCATAAAAAATTTGACAAGTCGACCTTAATGCGTTATATTATAAGTATAATAAACAACACATAAGAATCATGGAGGACACTATGAACAAACAAGATTTCGTCGGGCTACACGCCCATTCAGGGGTTGGATCCCCTTTTGATGGCTTCGGTCATCCCCAAGAACACATGGACTATGCTTTCCAAAACGGAAGCAATGCTCTGGCTCTAACCGACCATGGAAACATGAATGGTCTTGCCTATCAGGTTTTGCATGCTAAGAAGATGCAGAAAGAAGGTAAAGACTTCAAACCAATCTTTGGTGTGGAAGCCTACTTCATTGAGTCCGTCGCGGACTGGAAAGTCAAGCTCGAAGAACATCGAGCAGACAAAGACAAGTCTAAGAAGATAGATGACGCTCGCTCCGGGACAACCGTTGAGAATGAAGCAGAGTCAAAACAATCTATTAAATCTGAGTTGAATCGCAAGAGACACATTGTTCTTCTTGCTATGAACCAAGAGGGTCTCAACAACATCTTCAAAATGGTGTCTCAATCTTATCATGGTGATAACTTCTATCGTAAGCCTCGCATAGACTTTGACCTCTTAGAGAAGCATAACGAGGGTGTTATTGCTCTCTCTGCTTGTCTTGGTGGCATCTATGCTGGGTGCTATTGGGAGAACCGCGAAGAAGGGTCTGAGGCCGTTTTAGATTCTATGAGAATAATGACCCACAGAATGCGTATGATCTTCGGAGACCGATGGTATGGTGAACTGCAGTGGAATGCAATCCCCGAACAACATGAGTTGAATAATTATGTCATCAAGATGCACGAAGAGTTCGGGATTCCCTTAGTTTCAACATGCGATTCTCATTATCCAACACCTGACGCTTGGAACGATCGAGAACTATATAAGAAGATAGGCTGGCTCGGAAAAGGAAAGCCTGAATGGATGTCTGATGAATTACCTGAAGGAGTGGATGAAATCGGGTATGAACTTTACCCAAAGAACGGCGAGCAAATGTGGGCCGATTATAAAAGATACAGTAATGTTATACACACCGACATTGCTTACGATGACGAGATTGTTCGTCAATCTATGCTGGAAACGGTCAATATTGCTTTTGAAAGGATTGATTCTTTTCTCCCTGATAACACTGTACGTTTGCCTGATTTTGTCGTACCTGCTGGCCATCATCCTGCAGAATACTTGGCTCAACTATCCTTCGAGGGTTTATTTAAAATTCTGGCATCGCGTTCTATCGAACGAGGGACAACCACTTGGGTGGACTACACCGGAAGGCTCAAGCACGAACTCAGCGTTATTTCTGATAGAGGATTTTCGAAATATTTCTTGACTATGAAGTCAATAACGGACAAAACAAATGAAGTACAATTATCAGGACCTGGTCGAGGGTCTGCGGCTGGTTCTCTTGTTGCTTATGCTCTTGGTATTACTCAAGTGGATCCAATTAAGTATGGCCTTTTATTCTCTCGTTTCCTCAGAGCGGACGCAACGGATTATCCTGATATTGATTACGATGTTTCCGATCCTATGGTTCTTAAGGAAATTCTTATTGACGAATGGGGTTCTAACACCGTAGTTCCGATCTCTAACTTTAACACGTTGCAACTGCGATCGTTGATTAAAGACATTTCAAAGTTTTATGACATCGAGTTCACCGAGGTTAACAAGGTTACGAACACGATGATGAATGAAGCCACACCTCTGGCTAAGAAGAAGCATGGTATCCGTGCTGGAGTGTACACTCCTACATTTGAAGAAGTCTGTGAATTCTCAGAGACTCTTCAAGCATTCTTCTTGAAGCATCCAAAGGTTAAATCTCACGTTGAGGGTCTAATGGGTCAAATCAGATCGACATCTCGACACGCCGGAGGTGTGGTAATTGGGGAAGAGTTGGATCGTTACATGCCTTTGATTGCATCAAAGGGAGTGCGACAAACTCCGTGGTCCGAAGGGCAAGCAGTCCGACAACTTGAGCCAATGGGTTTCATTAAGTTCGACATCTTAGGTCTTGCAACCTTGCGAATGATGGAGGAATGCATTGAACGCATTCTCCAACGTCATCACGGAGTTGAGAGTCCCACCTTCGAGGACATTAAAAAATATTATGATGAAAACTTACATCCCGACAAGATTGATCTGGATGATCAAGCGGTTTACAAAAACATTTTCCAAGCAGGAAAGTGGATGGGAACCTTTCAATTTACAGAAAAAGGAGCACAAAGTCTTGCGAAACGTACACAACCAAAGTCTATTATCGATCTATCTGCGATTACTTCTATATACCGTCCTGGTCCTTTGTCTGCTGGTGTTGATAAAGCTTATGTAAAAGCAGTTCGAGACCCTCTTTCCATTAAGTATGAGAATGCAATCGTGGAAGAGATTACAAAAGAAACCAGTGGCTTTATGATCTTTCAAGAACAGATTGCGTTGTTGGCTCATAGGTTAGGAGAAGACATTAACCTTGATGATGCCAACTTGCTACGCAAGTTGCTAACAAAGAAAGGGTTGGACGCTTCTAAGCAAGCAAAGAAAGAAGAGATCATGACCAAGTTCGTGCGTGGTTGTATTAACAAAGGTATAACCAAGCGCGTTGCAGAAGAAATGTGGCAGAAGTTTGAATACTTCTCGGGCTATGGCTTCAACAAATCTCATGCTGTTGCTTACTCAATCATTTCTTATCAAACTGCTTGGTTGGCTACCTATTACAATGCTGAATGGGCTTGTGCGTTCTTGGATAAAGAACCGGAGTCTCGCAAAGAAGCGGCGATTAACATTGCTAAGTCTTGGGGCTATACAATTAAACCTTTGAACATTAACACCTCTGGTCGCCGTTGGTCATCCTCTGATGCTACAACATTAGTTGCGCCGCTCACAACCATAAAAGGATTGGGAGACGCTGCCATAGATGAGATCCTCGAGAAGCGTCCATTTACGTCCGTAGAACAGCTTCTGTTCGATGGTGGGGTGGTAGCACGGAAACTTAATAAGAAGTCCTTAGATGCCCTTTGTAGAGCCTCTGCAATGGAAGATTTGATTGATGAGAGGTTCACGGGAGCCAAGCACTTCTGGTCTGCTGTAATTGTTGATAAACCTAAGAGCAAAAAGAAACTGGAGGAGAACATTGAGTCATACAGACCAGAGGGTTCCTTCACAACAGCAGAGGTAATCCAAAACACACAGACCTTGACTGGTATTTATCCGATCAACATGGTAATGACTGATCGTGCAAAGCAAATCATAGAGAACTATCGAGTCCCAGCGTTGTCAGAGTATGACGCAGCACTTGGAGCCGCTTGGTGCATTCCAATTAAGATTACCACCAAGAAAACAAAGAACAATAAATGGTTCCACACGATCGATGTCATCGATGATAATTCAATGGTGACTAGACTGCGCTGCTGGGGGATTGATCCTCAACGAGACGTTATCTATCTCAACAAACCTTATGTGCTGAAGCATCCAAAGTTTAATGAAACGTGGGGATTCTCAACCTATGGGCGCGTTGACCAGAAATGGATGATGATTGGCTAAAAATACTTGACAAGTCATTAAAAACTTGTTATATTATAAACATAATGAAAACAAAAACATTGGAGGACACAATGAGTTATACAAAAGAAATAATTAAATCGAAGCCACAGGCGATTGGAGCAGCTATTGATTTCACTCTAGAAGACGCTTATGATGTGGAAAAACAATTTCTAGGTCCGGCTTTGGAGAAAAAACTACAGATTAAAATTAGCCAGGTTATCGATAAAAATCGCAATGGTAAAACTTGCTTAACTGTAAGAAGAATGAGCCGTCTTGCGGAAAACTGGAAGTTTACTACAAAAGATAACAAAAGCCTTGCGGAATTTCATAAGCTCACCAAGGAATCATTTAATCTAGAAACATCTGCGGATATAGCTTTTGTTCATAGGGATTCTGATAAAAAAGCTGTGACCATTTTAGAAGCAACTAGTATAAAAGCTAGCATTTCCGAAAAATTTGGTGGTTACATGGCCATCTGGAATGATGCACCGGGAGATACTTATCATGCTATCACCAACGGACACTTGAATAAGACTCTCGGCAATGTTCTTATGGTGCCGATTGACTTGGAGGCTGGCTTGGCTTACAACATTATGTTTGATGGCACCATAGAAGATTTAACATCCCTGTTTTCGGAAAAGACGGAACATAATGCCGGCTGGGTTTTTGAAAAGAAAAACTTAGTAGACAAAATAAATGTCCCGGCCTTGAATCGCACTCAACACCTTATTAAGGTGTTTGAAAGAGAAGAGATTTCTTATCGTGCTGATGGAACTCCCAACAAGCAATCTTCATATAATCGTGGAATTCTGATAAAGAAGCCTTATCTACTATATTTGGCTAAAAACAATCTTGCCGGGTTTCAATTGGTTCACACTCATGAATTTGATTTAGAAAAAATAGATGATGCAGCCTTTAGACGAGATTGCCCCATGTGGTTTGATTAAGGAGGACACTATGACTACACAACGAAAAGAAATAAACAATGAACAGTTCTTTACGAACTTTGAAACAGCCGAGAGGCTGGCTAAAGTCATCGAAAGCCAACCGTGGTTCTCTGACATCACAAAAGTCATTGAGCCGTCCGCTGGTGACGGTGCATGGCTGAAAGCAATGTATGTCGACGAGGCTTATGACATTCAGCCCATGCATGAAGATGTAGTTCTTCAGGACTTCCTTGATCCCGCGTTTACAATCGATCCGGATGAGTCTATCCTGTCTGTTGGTAATCCGCCTTTCGGACGAATGGGCAAGTTGGCAAAGCAGTTTATGCATCGATGCGCAGAGTACTCTGACTACATTGCATTCATCTTGCCTGCTTCCTTTGCTAAGGTAACGCAGATAAGACAACTACCAGAATACTTTCACTTGATCCATCAAGAAGATCTTTTAGATGAAACCTTTAGGTTTGAGAAGGATGGCAAGAAAGTTTCTACCGTGTTTCAAATCTGGGAACGTCGAGACACTAAGCGCGTTGACCCACCGAGGAAGAACTCTTGCAAAGACTTTGGCTGGTCTCGAATTGCTGAAGTATCATTTAACAATGTTGCAAATGAAATCATGGCTCTTTTGGTTGCCCCGATGGTTCGAGAGATGATTGGTGCAGAGGCTAAAAAGAAAGTAATGGCTTTGATGAAAGAATCTCTCTCACAAAGAGCAGCCCCGGTGCCAAAAGATGCTGACTTAGCAATTTGCACTCATGGTTCCGGAGCGGGAAAGGTTCACATCAAAAACTTTGATAAGGTTTCATCGAGAACTCATAGGTTTATTAAAATTAAATCTAAGATTACCAAGGAAGAGTTGACAAAGAGGTTGAGATCTTTAGACTATAATAATACAATGAAGTATACCGTCGGAGCAACGTGTGTCTCAACAGAAGAGATAGTTTATCTTTACACACAGAAGTACCCGGAGGAATAATGGAACACTTAACAAACTGTCATGGCGAATGGAACGCTCTGTTCGCTATGGTATCATCACTGCCCATCTTGGGCATTTATATCAGATCAAGACTAGGAGGTCACAATGACTAAATTTGAATTTGTAACAAACAATAACGCTGCGATTGTAGAAGAGTACGAGGAAGCAGCATTTAAAACAAAAGAACAGCACATGGCTGACTACATCAAATCGATGAAAGCCTTGGAAGATGCTATGGAACCGTACAAAGAGCAGAAGCGAGAACTCAAAGCCGATTATATTGACAGCGGATGGCTCACCAAAGAAGACATTAGTCTTACAGTAAAGGCTTATCGTCTACTAAAAGATGAAGTTGACATCGATGCTCTCATTGATATTTATGATAACTTGAGAAAGGGGAAGTAATGAATAGGGCACAAAGGCGAGCAGCACAAAAGTCAA
>Ga0080013_1005630_pt1 | contig 11565 bp, 13 predicted proteins | sample ETNvirenome_6_85_FD_69236 | JGI IMG/M metagenome (GOLD analysis project Ga0080013, IMG submission 69236) | Marine viral communities from the Pacific Ocean - ETNP_6_85 (SPADES assembly) (version 2) | ecosystem: Environmental > Aquatic > Marine > Oceanic | place: Pacific Ocean | collected 2013-06-19
GGGTTCCCAGGCAAATAGCACGTGCCCCCTGAAACATCGTCGGCGCTATAACGTTACTCCAAGTCTGCTCCATCTCACGGCGGATATCTGGATTGTTGATTGACGCAGCGGATTTGATAGGGTCATCAATAAGCACCAGCTGCGACCGTTTTGATGTGATTGCACCTTTGAGACCTCCACATGCAATGGTGAAAGCTTCTTCACCTGCTGTATCAATTCCTGCAAATTCATAGTCAATACTCCAGTATTCATCAGAACGCCTTATTTTACTTAAACGTACCATTGGAAAAATTTCACGATATTTCGCACTCGTTAATATACCTTTGATAGTGGCAGACTTAGCTCTACTGATATCTACCATGTAAGCGATATATAAGATACGCAGCATCTGCTTATTAGCTGTATGTCTACCAATCATCCATGCTGCAAACAAACCTAGTACAGTACTTTTGGCAGAACCCCGTGGTGCAAGGATAGAAGTATTAGGTCCTGCAATTCCTAGTAAGCATTCACTATCTTTTCCTGTGCATAGTTGAGCATGCCACTCCATCATATGCTTAGCAGGTGGTTTACCCATTGCTTTGCAAAAATCTTTAAAGTCATCACGTGCTCTAAGCACCTCCTCTGAAGGCGGTTTAGCTGTGACCTTTGTAGCAGTCATTAAAGCACTGCGACGATAGGCTAATGAGGCACTAGCGATTGCCATATTGTCAGACTATTTTGTTACAGTCTAACGTTCTTAAATAGATCTGTGCCCATCCCTAAGTAATTACGTGCACTGTGCATTGCTGTCTGGTCCTGGGCTCTAGTAGTTCTTGTTGATAACTTAGAACCAACTTTCTTATATTGCCTATTCCCTGTATCTATTTGTCTCTGTACAGCTTTTGCTTTTGCTTTTGCTCTCTTATTACTTACTTTATTCTGTGCTCTAGAGATACCATAAGCAACACGTAGCTCATCCATATACTTAGCAGTCTCTGCAGCCTTACCTGTATCCATACTCGCTTTAGAGTAGATACGAGGCAATGCCTGCATACGTGTTTTAACCTTATCAGCCAGACGCATAGCATCTGTGCTGGTTGCAACTATCTTATTAATCTCAGGAAGTTCTGGAATCATTAACCGTTACTAATCTCACTATAGATTTTAGACCACACTGCATTCATAGCATTCTCTATTGGTTCAGAGAATTGTGGGTCATCTTTGAAGATGTTAGTCATTTCACGCATCACACGGTCAGCGCCTGCAAGAATTAAGCCACGCTTGTCTGTTGTGCGGTTCATACGCTCACTAGTCTCAATATGACTACGCAGTTCTTTCTCTAATGCAGCTAACCGTGCTGCACCATTATCACCTTTAATCTCTCCACTAGTTACTGCCATACGTAGCTCTTGAATATCAGCGTGTAATGCAGCAATCTCACTATTAAGTATTTCACGTCTGTTCAGCTTTTTGAACTTCATCTTCACCCAACGTGCTAAATCGTTGAATGTTCCTGGATACTGCAGTATACCTGCATATACCCATATCTCAATAATGGAAGGTGTTACTTCAGAGAACTCACGGAAGTCTTCACTTTCAGAAGCTGGAAGTGTGTCAAGCCATTGGTCTACCAATGTTAGGTATACCTTACTGTTACTGGTCTTCGTTGAGGATGTCATTATCTCATTTGTGCAAGACTACGGGCATATTGATGGTCTCTTCCAGCAGTCTTAGCTTTCTGACGACCTTCCTCTTGCAAACGACTAATATCCGTAGCACGAGTTTCTTCACCACCTGCTCTTATCTTACCGATATCAACATCACCCTGCGCACCAATCGCTGCCCTCTGCTCTGTGCCTGAAGCAGAAATCTTACTAAGGTCCACTCCACCTTGTGTCTCAATTGCCTTACGTTGTTCTGTGCCTGATGTCTCAATACCCGCTCTTTCCTCTGTGCCTGTAGCAGCAATATTTGCCAAGTCAGTTTCACCTTTAGTTCTAATATTCGCCTGGTCAATAACACCCTGCGCACCGATTTTACTGATATCAACTTCTCCTTGTGCTCCGATAGCTGCTCTTTGCTCTTCGCCTGATGCGCCGATTTTAGTAACATCTACATCTCCTTGTGCACCAATGGCTGCTCTTTGTTCTTCACCTGATTTTCCTATTTTAGTAACATCAACTTCGCCTTGTGCACCGATATTAGATCTAGTCTCTACACCAGTAGTCTGAATACCTAAGCGGTCCTGCTCACCTTGAGTGACCATACCTAAACGATCTTGCTTACCTTTCTCACCAACTGTAAGTCTATCTTCAGTTCCTTGCTTACCGATATTCAAACGGGTCTGCTCACCTTGAACTGCAGCAAATTTACTGGCATACATGAACTCATCAGCCATGATGCTTCCCTGGTTCCTAAGCTCCAGATTAGCAGCTGTATGCATAGCACCAGTTGCAATCTCCTGGTTCTGGTATGCCATCTCCTTAGCTTGCTGCGCGTCAAAGGCTGACTGCACCATGTTCCCTTGGAATGCCATCTTAGCGGCACGACCTGCATCATCCTTCGGCTTATAGCCGTAGAAGTCGTTCATTACATCCTGGAAACCAAACATTCCGGCCATATCTTAATACACGGGAAATTACTATTATCTTTATTCTACAAAGTTACAATAGGTAGAAGATGCGTACTTAAACAGAATGGCTGCTAATATCAATAATTATATTGCTGCGGGCAATGCGTCTGTTGAAAATACCTATGCCTCACTAGCTGCAGCAAGAGATAATGCACCAAAGTATGATGAACTAGCTAAGGAGGGAATGAAGTCCAGAGCTCAACAAAAGATAACAGCTATGAATGCTGATGCTGATGTTAAACGCTCTCAAATAAAAGCTAATGCATATTTGAAGGAAAATGAAATAAAGATAGATGCAGATAAAAAAATCAATAAAAGTAAAAAGAAGACACAATTTGCTGGGAAGATAGCAGCTGCAGGAGCGGTTATGGCTAGTGCACTACTCCCTGCTTCTGAGATTATTAAACCAAGCATGAGAGACTTTAGCCAGAGTGAAAGCCGCATTAAAGCAGGTATGGATAAGCTTAATGCTGATATCGAAAAATTAAAGGACGGAACTCCCACTATCACTACTCCCCAGCCATCTGCTCCTCAACCAACAGATAAGAGTAGTTCAGCAACTCCAGGTACGCTTCAGGGTAATGGAATGCATCAAGTTAGTATTGTCGATTTTGGTAATCGTCTACAAAGTAACTTTGGATTAAGTGTAGGTGAGCACTCTTCCTTTGGTGGAACAACTGATATTCATGCTGAAAATAGTCATCATGATTTTGATGAAGCAATAGATGTTACAGACTGGAGAGCAGATAATATTAACGGTGTTAGTTGGCAGCAGCGTACCTCTAACTTAAGGGATATGCTTAGAGGTTCAGCTCATGAGGTGCTTGGCCCTGGATTTAAAGGGCACGATACTCATGTTCATATAGGAGCTCACGGCGGTAAGCTAAATCTTAATCAGCAGCAATATGATTATTTCTTTGGCGGTAAGTCAGGCGGTAAAGATGCTACTTTTACTTATTAAGCAATGAATTCCATATATAAGAAAGTTACAATATATAGAAGATGAAGAATTAATTACATGGCTGCTAATGTCAACAGTTACATTGCTGCAGGAAATGCAGCTGTTAAGAATACTTTTGCTTCTCTAGCAGCGGCAAGAGATAATTCTCCTAAGTATGATGAGATTGCTAAAGCAGGGATGAAGTCCCGTGCAGAGCAAAAGGTAACAGCTATGCAGGCTGATGCTGATGTTAAACGTGCTCAGACAGAAGCTAATGCTTATTTAGAACGGAATGAAATAACACTTGATGCAAATAAAAAAATCAATAAAAGTAAAAAGAAGATACAATTCGCTGGCAAGATTGCAGCCGCTGGTGCAGTAATGGCAGCTTCTTTACTGCCTGCTGCTGAAATCATTAAACCTAGAGCTAGGGATTTCAGTGGACAAGAAGCTAGGCTAAAAGGGCAGATGGATAAACTAAACAGAGATATTCAAGATATGAAAAATAAGCCACCTGCTCCAGCCGTTACAGACCCATCCTCTACTACTTCTTCTACTACAGGATTTAATCCCCAGAGTGGTCCTGGATGGCAGCGTCTAAGTAATGTCATTCGTTTTGCTGAAGGCACAACAGGAGATGCTGGCTATACTACGATGTTTGGTCATCGTCAGTTTACAGATATGAGTAGGCATCCAAATAACCCCATGGCTACTAGTTGGGGTACACAATCAGAAGCAGCTGGTGCTTATCAGTTTATGCTGCCTACTTGGAACCGTGCTCAAAAGGCACTTAACTTACCAGACTTTAGCCGTGAAAGTCAAGAGAAAGCTGGTAGGTATTTAACACAAGGGAGAGGCGTAGATCCTGATGCTACCTTTAGTACTAAAGAAGAGTTTACAGCAGCTATGGATAAACTAGCACCTGAATGGGCAGGCTTACCCTACCAAGGTATTAGCCCACAAGGGTATGGACGTGGTAGCTCCTACTACGGTCAAGGTGGTAAATCCGTAGACCAGCTATGGGAAATCTATAATCAGTAATTAAATAGCGAAACCTGAACCTAAAGTTGCTAGTCCTTGGATAAGGGCCATCATTGTTGCCTGCTTCTTATCTGCACGCTGATTGGCTACCTGCTGACGGTGGATATCCATTTTGTCAGCTTGCTGATCACGCCTAAGCTGTAGTTCATCCATACGCAGATCTAAAGCATCACGACGGCTATCTAGACGATCTAGCCTTGCTTGTTCAAAGTTTCTTACATCACGCATTTCTGCGTTATCAAGTCTCGTTTCTGCTCTATCCTCCCGCCCACGTGCGCGTACCGCGCCTTGTGAATTATACTCTTTATCTTTGCGCTTTCTATCAGCTAATTCTACAAGTGCGCCTACTCCTAGGCCTTTTATCTCTTTATCTGTAGCACCAGCCGAGCTTGCGAGCTCTCCATATTTACGCAGGTCTTTACTTTCTGCTAGCTGATCTTGTAAATCCTCTTTTGTAGTAGAGTAATCAACATCCTTTAAGTCTATATCTCCTGCGAACCGCTTCTTGCTTTCTCTCTCTAAAGCTTGATACGTACCACTGCCTCGCATTGCAGCTGTTTCTAACTCTTGCCGCTTTTTAGCAATCATCTCAGGATCACGTTGCCAGATCCAATCTCCAACACCTTCCCACACACCACGTTCTATATCGCCAGTGTTTCTATCGAACTCTGTTTCTCGCTGTGCAACACTTTTAAGATCTTGTCCAAGTAATTGATGAAACCAACTCATTAGATTACTCCACCTCTAAGGGCCATTAATGCTTCTTCCATTCTACGCTGTTCTGCAGACTTCTTGTCTCCGAAGAGCCACTGTAGTCCATCACTAGCGGTTTTACCGATACCAGCACCTGCTAATCCTCCAAGGATTGCTCCAGCTGCTGTGCCTACAACAGGGACTACAGATCCTGCGGCTGCACCTGCAGCTGCTCCTTTAACTCCACCCCATGCACCAGCTGCCATTCCTGCTGTATCCATAGCCTTATTAGCAAGACTATCTCCACCGAAGAGTACATCACCAGCGCCCAGTACACCACCAGCTGCGGCTAAAGGTGTGGCTACTTTAAGAATACCAAGAGCCTTCGGGCTACCTGCAAATCTAGAAAGTGTAGCTCCTCCACGCTTAAGCGGTACTGAATCTGCAGCTCTCATTAAAAGCTCATGAGCACCACCAGCTGCTCTAGCATTTGCTGATCCTGCAGATGCAAGTAGTTGCTCCAGCGACATACCTTTAAGAGCATCAAGAGCTAGTTCTGTATCATTGATGCTATGACCAATCATGACCTTGCTCCTACTTCCAGTGCGTGCTTAGCTTCCATTCTGGTCACCCTGAATTCTAGTGTTTGAATAGCGCTTACTAGCAATGCTATAAGTTCGCTTGTGTCGATAGTTAGCTTGTCAAAGCGTGTATCGTGGTAGGTTGCATCAGGCATTGCCTTTTGGTATTCCTGAGCAATGAACCCGTAATGTAAGCGGTGTGCTTCACCACAGGCATATTCTTCATTGTAATGGAAAGTGACAGGCTTCAATCCACGCAAAATCGCTAAGGCACCCTCAATTTCTTCAATAGAATTTTTCGTGCTTTCATCGCTCATTAGTAAAGCACCGCCGATACTACCGACTGCTCCCAGGACACTGCCGAACATGCTGTCATCTGATTGCTTCTCAGCTGCATCTTTCGCAGCATCAGCTTGAGTTTGAGCAGCTTCTATCTGTGCATCTGACATAATGTTTTGTTGTGCAACATTAGCATCAGCTGTCATCGCAGCTCTCTTCTCTGCACCTCGTGCTTCAATATCTAAACGACCGATGTCTCCATAGTCAGGAGAGTTCTCACGATACTTCTGAAAGATAGCACCAAGCTGTGCTTGACCTGCGGCTCCTGCACCACCTGTGCCTGCTCCTGTTGGAGAAAAGCCTGAACCTGCTAATCGTAATGCCATCGATTTTACAACTTATATATCTGTATTTTATCAGATGTAATCTACTACAGCAGACCTGCTAAAAAGCCACCCATGTTGGTACCGGCGTCGGAAGCCTGTGTAGCAGTTACCTTAGGCTTTTTGTTCATTCCACCAATAGCTCCAGCTCCGAGACTACCAATGCCACCCATGATACTGCCAAACATTGATGCATCACTTGCAGCATTAGCTTGAGCTGCTTGTGCATCAGCATTTATACCAGCGGTTTCAATCAGTGCATTACCTTTGAGCCTTGCGCCTTCTACAGCAGCATCGGCTTGATTAGCTGTAATACGTTGCTCTGCATTAGACTTTTGTCCAGCCTGAGCAGCATCACCAAAGTCTAGTTTTGAATTCAAGAAACTAGCTACTTGTGGAGAACCGGCAAAACGCATTTGTCTAACTTATAGTATTACTATCCTACCAATGTTGCAGGAGAGCTCATCTCGTTTGCAGCTGTATTGCGACGACGACGTTCTTGTTCAAGCAGATTGCCTGCTATCTGTCCAGCAACTAGTCCTCCCAGGCCACCAAAGAAACCACCCCGTATTGCCTTATCACGCCTTACACCTAAAGCTCCACCGGCTAATGCACTTGCAAAGGGTACAATACCTGTAGTCACTGGTAAACCACGTCCTAAGAACTGAACCTCGGGTCCATGGATACCTTCATCCGTAAACTTGATTGCACCCGCTCCTAGAGTTAAATCACCGTCTGTAGGGTCCCAATCTTCTTGTTTATCGTGTTTAAACGCTTTATAGCGCATATACTCATTTTTACTTACATCTGGGCGAACTTTCTTGAATTCATCAAATGGGAGCAATTGTCCGGTCCTTCCCATGATATATTTCAGTGCAACCTCGCCTATCATATTATCTGTCTTAGATGGGTCCTCTTCACTTGGAATTGCAGCTTTATAGCCTTCTGCACCGCCAAATGGTGTCAGTAGACCTAAACCACTATTAATTGCAATTCCTGTAGGTATTGATAACGCTTGGATGTATCCTGGCTCAAAATTACGTTTTTCAAAATTTCCTTCAGGAGTTATCGAATATCCGCGATTTGCAATTATTTTTTCGGGATCATTTGGATTTACACGAGCTGCACCTTGTGCAATCGCTTGAGTCTTGTCCTTAACCTGTAATGGTAGCTGCATACCACCATTCGCTGCATTCATTACTGGAGATCGTCCATAAAGCTTTTTATTAGCTCTTGCAAGTACTTGTTCGTTTATAACCTCTCCCGCTGCCTGCATTGCATTCAAAAGCCAGTAAAAACGTCTGAAACCGTCCTGAGCGATATCACCGCCTACAGCTCCAGCCATTTGACCAGCTTTTTCCCATGGTTCACTAGCAAGCCCCATTTGAAGCTCATCCCGCGCTATTCGACCTGGTATTGTTGACTTTAGTATACCCTCTGGGCCTACATTAGCTAAATCCCTTATACGACCTCCTAAATGCCATGCTGCGCCCATTTGCTCCATCTTAGGAGCTTCGGCCTGTTTACCTTCGAGTGCACGCGCTAAACGACCAGCTTCACGTGCGTCTTCACCACCAATACCGAAATCAGCTCTAGCGCCTTTTCCAAAGTTCCCTAGATTAGTACGTAAGCCCATTTCACACTCTGACCATCAAGTTTTCACGAATTCCGGGAATTAACCCGTGTTGCCATAGAAGTTGCTGTTCCATCTCAGCTCGCATCTGCTGTTGCTGTTCAGCACTCATTCTTTCCCAAGGTGTTTGACCTATACCGCCTGAAAGCTTATCTTTAGCTTTCATTATCTGATCAGCAGCAAACATGCCTGCATAGTCGCCTCCAAAGCTACCAGCCATGTCAAGGCCCATACTGCCCATGCCACCAATGCCAACTTTGTTGCCTAGCTTGCTCAAACCGATACCACCAAGGCCACCACCAATTGCTTGGCCTCCACCAGCGATTAACTTGTCTCCAAGGTCTCCTGGTGTCATAGCACCGGCCATAATTCCAAATAGAGCGTCTGGAGCTAGTCTGCCAGCGATTTCACCTTTACTCATTCCTGAGAACAAGCTTCCTGGAATTTTCAATGCTTGTCCAGCTAATCTTCCAATCATTGGTCTAGGCTCCCCTCATTTGATTAGTCTCATTGACTAGCGCAGCATCTTGCGCTTGTATCATTTTAGCTTGATTGAATTCCATACCTTGATTGGATTGTCCGAATAAGTTCATCCAATTCTCGGTTGCAGCCATTGCTTCTGGATTATTCATTAAATTAATGGCATGAATTCCACCAGGGCCAGCTTTACGTACTTCATTACTTGCAGCAAGGTTTTGAGTAGTTAAAGGGTCGTCTTGACCATTAACCATTGCTGGTACAGTGGGGAATTCTTCAAGTTCCCGTTTTATTTGGTTTCCTTGAATAACTGCAGCTCTATTGAAGTCAGACATCAGAAAGGCCTCCCTAGAATGCGTCTATTCGGTCTTTGGGCATCTCCAAACTCTCTTTCCTCTCTAGCTCTACGTGCATCACGCTCATTAGCTAAAGATTGATTAGCTTGCTCCATTACACGTCCTACTGCACGATCTTCTTCATCACGAACTGCTCTTGCTATTGCAATCTTAGCGTCTGCCGCTTTTTGCTGCCCACGCGTTACATTAACGGGATATTTCCCATCTTTAGACCATTCGACTTCCTGAGCTGCAAAATGCGCATCTAAATTTGATGGAGATACTCCACCTGGAGCTCTACGGTTAATCCGAGACGGTTCACCTTGAACTTGGCCAATTACAGGATCTCTAGCATTAATATCACCTAACATAGCGAGTTGTGGCCGAACAAGCTGACGTTCTATCTGTAATCCTGGACTAATACGTGCGAGAGGTGCACTAGTTTCACCCATATTAGGATTAGGCATTGCATCAGGTGAATCGAACCTAACATCTGCTACACCACGTGGATTTGACTGTCTAGCGAAGAATGCATCACTAACACTACCTCCTGCACCCGCTTGTTTTGCCATTTCAAGCTGATAGAGAGCTCCAGCTAATGCCTTTTTCTCAGCTGGTGTATAACGCAGTAGATCCATCACTTCTTCTGCACCTGGGTTCTTTGTAACGCCAGGTTGCCTTTTAAAAGACCCATCAGCCTGTTCTACATCTTTAAATGTTCTAAAAGTTAGATCATGCTGACGACCAGCATCGATTACATAATTAATAGCCTTCTCAAACTCACCTACGCTACGTACATTAGATGAAATGCCCTGTAATCCTGGACCTATGTTTTTTAAAGCCTTAAGTCTGGATGCAAACAGTTGAGTTGGCTCATTAATACCTACTTGAGGTAAATCACCACCAGAGCTTTCAAAAGCATTGGCTTGAGGTAGGTTATTTGATACCCAAGAGATCGAACTAGATTCTTTAGGGGCATTTAGCATCTGAGCACTATCTGGTGTGTTCGCACCAGCGATTGCTGTAGTTACTGGCTCTTCCATTACAATCGGAGTACCAGTACGCGGGTCTATATACGTACCTTGCACAGTAGCAGCGTCTGCCACGTTGAATGAACGTTGTTGTGGCACTATATTGTTAAGGATCTGTTGTCCTTGGAAGCCACCAGTGCCAAGTACGTCTCCACTTGCGATACCACGCCTAATTTGTTCAGCTTCAACAGCTACATCAAGGTTATTCTGTTTAGCTGCTGGACCTACAGGGTTAAAGGCCTGATTATCGTCTCTTACTAAGGCTCGACCTGCAGCCATATCAATATCACGCTGATCACGACCTCCACTAAGGGTTTGCTCTAGATCTGCTATCACCTCAGAAGCACCTCGTATACCACCTGGGCGATACCAATGAGTTGCTGCAACATTAGCTTGCTGTAATTGTGCTAAAGCGTCACGTACACCAGGAGTACCACTACCAGCTCTAGGTACAAACTTCTCTACCCAGTTACCCGCCTTATCTCTTCCTTCTACAACCTCAAAGTCACCAGCTTCAGGCTTCCAACCTTGTATTGGGTTCTCAAATACGATATTACCTTCCCTATCACGTATACCCGTTTCTCTCTTTGCTAATCTTGCGGCTCTCTCTTGAGCAATCCTCTCCTCACGTGCATCTGCTCTTGCTTCACGTGGTAATCTATCAGCTACGCGATCACCTTCACGTATCATCTGTAAGTCATCTTGACTTTGACCTACAACTGCACTAAGCTCGGATGTATCACGCGGCCTTCGTCCCTTCAGTTCAGCAGGTGCTACTTGTGCAGCTTCATTGGTGGCATTGAGCATTTGATTAAGGATATTCTCCTCACTCAGTGAAGGATCCTTCCGTTGTTGTCTTGTGATCTCGCGTCGAAGAAGCACGAGGGTCTGCTTAGGGCTTAATCCAAGCTCTTGACCAGCGGCTATCTTTTTAGCGCCCTCTAATAGAAGTTCAGTTTCCACTATCTTCCTTATATAAACCTAAATCCATTGTAGAAGGTTTTATATCACCATAAACCTGGTGTAACGAAGTTATCAGGAGAATTACCCGTTAAAGATTCTTGATTAGTAGGGAATTTAGCCAATTTCTCCTCGGCAACTCCCCGTTTGTACCTAGCAGCAGTAATTTTTTCCTGTTCTCCTGGCAATGTTGGGGGTTCCTTGCCTGTAAGGCCCTCAACTACGGGCTTTATGGGGAATTCAGCTTCCCCAGCTGGCGAAAATGCGGTTTCAGCGGGCTGAACACCTCCATCCTGGGTATCAGTTGCCAAAGGAGCACCTGCATCTAGCCGATTTTTGGCAAATGCTAGGGCTTGAGTGCGATTTGCACTGAAATGTTCCTGTCCTTCCTTGGCATCACCCGTCATTCCGTGGGTTATCTTCTGTAATTTCCCATCATCGCCGTCAATCCAGTAATGACCACTGGCATACACAATCCCTGCGTCCTTTTCCTTCTGACGAAGTGCAGCAAATGCGTCTCTTGGCTCACCTTGTGTAACAATCCCACTAGAAATCCCTAGGTCAGGAGTATCTTTCGAAAAAGCAGCGGGAAGGTTTT
>Ga0080013_1005631_pt1 | contig 11564 bp, 22 predicted proteins | sample ETNvirenome_6_85_FD_69236 | JGI IMG/M metagenome (GOLD analysis project Ga0080013, IMG submission 69236) | Marine viral communities from the Pacific Ocean - ETNP_6_85 (SPADES assembly) (version 2) | ecosystem: Environmental > Aquatic > Marine > Oceanic | place: Pacific Ocean | collected 2013-06-19
ATTGCCTGGTGTAAAAACTGTTAAAGTTATAACTTATAATAAGAAACCTATTCTTAAAAATGGTAAGCCTCTAATTTACTAGGTAGGCGTATATGAAACAATGTACAATCATATGTGACGATATAAATCACATTGATATGATACTGCAATATTTATATCAAAAAAAAATATTAAAAAAAATTTTACAAATAAATGATAAAAATGAACCGTTTTATGGTATAATAGAAACATCATTAAAAAATAATGAATTAAAAAAAATACTAGAAAGAAAATTTAAAAACATATTTTTAATAAGGTAAATATCATGAGTAAGGTAGATGTAAGTAACTTTAATGAAGATAATATAGCAATATTAACTAATCATGAACTTAAAAAACTTTTTTTAGAAGTTAGATCTAGAATTTATAAGTCAAGGAGGAACAGGAATAACTCTAAGCAGTATGAAGTTGATTTATGCTACATCCAGAGGGAAATTCAAAATAGAAATATAAAAATGCGTTAACGCGTGCAAAATTAAAAATTACAAATTATAATTTAAATATTAACAAGGGGAATATACATGAGTGATGTTTTAACACAATACTTTAAACAGGTAGGGAAGCATAAACTTCTTACTAAACAAGAAGAAATTATGCTAGCAAAAAGAATAGAAGCAGGTGATGATAGGGCTCGCGATAAAATGATAACAGCTAATTTAAGATTAGCTATTAGCATTGCAAAAAAGTACTATAAGTCAGGTTGCAGCATGGAAGATTTAATTCAAGAAAGCAATGTTGGATTAATGAAAGCAGTGGAAAAATACGACTGGCGCAAAGGATATAAATTCTCAACTTACGCATGTTGGTGGATTCGTCAAGCAGTAACGCGTCACATTAGCACACATAAGAGTACAGTGAGAATACCATCACATGCTGTGTCTATATCTAAAAATATTCAATCTATGATAGAAGAATATGAAGAAGAATTTAATGCTACCCCTACTATTGAAGAAATTTGCGAATCGCTAGGCGTTTCTGAAAAAATGGCGAAAGCTAGTCTTGATTCTGTCAAGATGAGATATTTAGTTTCTTTAGATAAAGAAATATCTTTTAGTGATGGAGGTACTAAAACTTTAGCAGATATTATACCTGATGAAAATGCATTATCATTTGAAGAAGAAATGGATAATGCTGCACTTAAAGATATTATTGTTGGTTGTTTTCAAGGTTTGAGTAAACGAGAAGAACAGGTAATAAGACTAAGATTCGGAATAACAGATAATATAGATTCAACACAAATTTTTGAAATAAAGGAGTAAAATATGACAATGCCTAAAGGGTTTAAAGTAGAAAACGGTTATGCAACAGCAGCAGAATTAGGTGGTAAAAGCTATCACCAAATAGCAGACATAATGTCAGATCGTGGATTTAAAATGAATCACTCGACTGCAAGAAATATAACAGTTGACAGTCTTAAAAAACTGGCACAAGTTGTAGCAGATTTTCACGATGTCAAGTATACTGAAAAAGAGTTGATAAAAATTGCCAAGGATCCGCGTTTCCAAAGTGGTATCTGTGATATCATAAAGGATCTGTAATGAATGAAAAAAGCTTGGTTAGGATTGTTGGATCTATTCACTTTGAGACAGAACTTCTAGAAGCATTAGATTGGGATGAGGATAAGTTAAAAGATGTCACAAAAAAACTATCTGAGTATTTTGCAGTTTGTAGTAAAACCGACCTAGATCTAATTAAAGTGGATCTAGGTTTTATTTTTTCTGAAGAGATAGGTAATATAGTATCTAAGTATGTCAAACATGTAAAGACAGAAATACAAGAAGGAGAAAGTGATGAAGTTTGATCTTTATTTAAAAAGACAAAAAGTAACTGTAGAACAGATAGTAAAATTAATAGATGCTGAGTCATATGATGACTTAAATAAACATTTTAGATCGATAGGCATTAAGTGCCCACCGGAGGATCAATTAGAATATGAATTCAAAAAAGATGTGGAAGAAAGGCCAGCTACTAAAAGCAGTAGTAAAAAGAAAAGGGTTTCCAGTTCGAAGAGTAACAAATCAAAGACCGATGTTAGCTCTAGTTCTGGAGGATCAGGATCCGCACAGCGAGTTCGTAAAAGTCCTACTAAACGACAAAGGAAGCGTAATAGTGACAAAGTGGAGTCCATTCAGCCAGTTAGTGGAAGTGAAAATACTAAATAATGTATAAAACCCTTTTAGAGGGATAATTATAACTAAAGAAAATAGAGAGGTTTTTTATGTCATCCAATCATCCAAAAGCTGGGCCAAATTCAGTACCCGCTTATCAAATGTCCGGAATACCTTATGTTACATCTTCAGCAAGTAAAACTGAAGTTCCTAATTCAGGTGGCGGAGCTAATGTTAAACCAATACATATAAAATTTCCGTATGTAACAAAACACTTTACAATTAGAAATACAGGCGCTAGCGAGCTAAGACTTGCTTTTTCTTTCACCGGATCGTACGATCCAGGCGCAACTGTAAAAGGTGGAGGTACAGTCCCTGTAACTAATGATTTTGGTAGAAATTATTTTTTAATTCCAACCGGATCGGGTGTTGGAACGACTGGGTTTAATGGGGAAATACAAAACTTTGATATCAGATGTAAAGAGTTGTATCTATTTGGTAATGGAGGAACAACAGGTTTTTCTCTTATAGCTGGGTTGACTACTATTTCAGAAAGTGAATTTCCAATTTTTACAGGTAGCGTAGAAGGTTCTACAGGTTTTGAAGGTGTTGGATAGTTTAGAACATATCTTCATGCCTAATGACTTAGTATTGGTTAATAAAGGCGCTTTGACATATAACATCTCCGGGCAAATTAGCTATGGTAAAAATGTTTTAGGTTTAGTTTTAAAATTAGTTCAGCCTAGAAAAGAAAGAAGTAAGTTTATAAAAGAACGTGTAAATTTTGATGAAGCCGCGTTATACTATGTACTAACAAGCAAAGGCTGTTTAACAGTTTTTGAATTTGACTTGGAGGTCATATATGAAGAAGAGCAAGAAGAAGTGTATTGCTGTTAGTGGCGGCTTTGATCCTGTCCATGTAGGGCATGTTAGGATGATACAGGCAGCTGCGAAATTTGGTGATGTTATTGTAATCTGTAATTCAGATGCCTGGCTAAAGAGGAAGAAAGGATATACATTCATGCCTTTTGCTGAGCGCGCTGAAATAATTCGCGCATTCAAAGGAGTCAAGGATGTTATAGAAGCTGATGACGAAGATGGTACTGTGTGTGAGACTCTTAAAGTATTACAACCTGATATCTTTGGAAATGGTGGTGATAGGTTCAATACTAACACGCCTGAAACCCAAACATGTAAAAAATATGATATTGAGATGTTATGGGGTATTGGTGGCGGAAAGATACAAAGCTCTTCCGACCTAGTAGCAAAGATGAAGAAGGTAGGGATTAAATGAAAAATAGGGTATTTTATTTTGATATGGATGGAACATTAACACGTCATAGGCAACAAATTGAACCCGGAATGATTAAGAAACTAAGAAGTTTGATGAAGTACGGAATAATTTCAATAATAACCGGTTCGAAGATATCAGATATCCAGTATCAACTAAATTTAGACCAATTAAAAGATAAACTAACTGAAAGAGAGTTGAACAAACTGGTGCTTATGCCATGTAACGGTACAAAGATATATCAGTGGAGCCTAGGAATAAATGATTGGGTTATGACTGATGGTGTCACAATGAAAAAGAATAGTCATATTGACTTACAAAAGTTATACAGAACAATAATTAAATGTCAACAGATATTGTTAGATAAAGAAAACTACATGGGAGATTTTGAGATACAGCCTGACTTTATTGACTATAGGGGCTCGTTAGTTAACTGGGCTCCAATCGGAAGAAGTAGCAGTCTTAGTCAAAGACAACTGTTTATTAATTTAGATAGCCGTGTAGGATTAAGAGACTATGCAATAAACTTACTGCAATCAATGCTTTTAAGCGATAAAACTATGAGTACGCAACTAGACATAACAAAAGGAGGCCAAACAAGCATGGATATATATCCAAAAGGATGGGACAAAACGTTTGGTCTGTGGCACTTTAAAGATAAAGACCATTGGTTTATAGGCGATTCATGCGAAGCTGGGCAGAATGATCACCAGATCTATCTGGCGGTTAAACATAAGTATGACAGATTACAGTCGTTTAAAACAACCGGACCTGATAAAACATATAAAATAGTCGATAACATATTGAAAACATTAAAGGAATAAAAAATTGAATATATTTGTACTAGATAAAGATCCGGTTAAAGCAGCAGAATATCACTGCAATAAGCATGTTGTAAAAATGATAATTGAAAGCGCCCAAATGTTATCAACAGTCCACTGGCATTACTTATATGATGATCTAAAAAAGAAAAATGGACCTAAGATATTTAAACGTCAAAAAGATAAACTAGCCTACATTAAAGAAAATACAACAAAAGATAAACAACCACCATATAAGATGACTCACATTAACCACCCATGTACAATATGGACGTCAATGAGTTACGGTAACTATATGTGGCATATAGATTTAGCAAAAGCCTTATTGAATGAGTATACAAAAAGATATAAAAAGATACATAAAACGTCATCAGTCATCAAATGGCTAGATGATCATCCACCGGTTGGTATCCCCATAGATGGCCGAACACACTTTGCAGTTACAATTAAGGATGAAAGTTTAAAAATTTTGGATCCAAAATCTAGTATAAGAATAGGACCTGATCGAAAAGAAAAGCCTTTGACGTGGGAATTAGTTAGAGATATAGGTGTCAAAGCCGGTTGCATTACAGACCAAGATTTAAACAGGATTAGTTTTGATGGTGCTAAAAATTTTAGACAATTAAAAGAAATGACAGATAAAAAAGATTTATACTACACTTATTACGATGTAGTTTCTTCTTATAGGAATTATTACATTAAAGAAAAATCGAGGTTTGCTAAGTGGGAACCTCATACAAAAATACCTAATTGGTTCTTGGAGGGCCTAAATGAAAGATAATGAAGTACAAAAACTAGTTGATGTTAGAGCATATTTAATTAATAAATATAACAACTTAGATGGACGAGGAAATATAGGGACCGCAGTTATGCTTCAAAAAGATGTTGCGTATATGATTGAAAGGACAGTTAAAAACCTAGATGAATTATTAAGTGAATATGTCAAAATTAAAAAATAGTCTTACAATATTCGAGCAAGAAGAAAAAATTAAAAGTTTAGTAGTTGATTCTACTGATCATGCATTTCATTTGAAAAGATCATCAGATGACGGTGGTAGTCATCTGATGCTTTATTTACCAGAAGTTGCGCGCAAAGATTTCAATATAAAAGGCTTTAGGGATGATAGATATAATTTGATAGGCTTTAATAGAGTCTTGATAGCTTTTGTTAGTGAAGGTTACGTCTCAGATCTCAATAATAAGTGAGTTAGGTTTATGGAGTGGTGTGATGCTGATGGTCGAAATGTCAAACACACCACTATCATTGATGAGTTGAGAGGTTATGCTTCAATGGGCGGTAAAATTTATATTGGAGCCGACAGCATGTATCGTAATACAAAGTGTGTATTTGCATGCACAATTGCGCTTCATGATGCCAAACAACAAATTGCAAAGTACTATTTTAAAAAAGAAAGAGATAATTCTTCCAAATACGAGGACTTAACTGTTAAGATTAATAAAGAAGTTGATCTAGCAATTAATACAGCGTTAGAAATTAGATCTGAAATACCTGGCTCCAGTATTGAAATTCATGTAGATATTGGAAAGAAAAAAAAGAATACCACAAGATTTTTAGTCAAGCAAATCCGAGGTTGGGTTACCGGTCTCGGATTTGCTTGTTGTATAAAGCCTAATTCTTGGGCATCATCTGATATTGCCGATTGGCATACTAAATAGGGGACAGTTATGCAAAACAATAAACAAAATATATTTGAACAATTAGATATATTCAACGACTATTTTCAAGAGATAATTGAAGAAAGTATGTATACAAAGCTTAAACAGGTTTGCAAAATACCTGAAGGCGAAGAGATTATTGTTGCTGATATAAAATTCTTGCCTATCTATCATAGGATTAATGGCATAAAAATGCTGAAAAGAATAATGATGAAGCACAACAACGTTGATAAATTTCAGAATGTTGACATAGATGAGCTAGAAGATAGTGGTGCTTCATGGGTAGAATTTGTAGAATATTTAAAAGATTGTGGTGCAAAGGTTGTAAATCCTAGGACTATGTATTAAAATATAAAGTACTTACAACCATTTAACTGAGGAGGTCTTAATGTCTTTTGATATTAAGAAACACTTTCCCTATGCTGAAATTAGGGAACAACAATCATTAGCAATTTTATATGCATTACACAACTTTTTAAAAAAAGACAAACGCTTTGTTATTATTGAAGCAGGTACCGGTGTCGGTAAAAGTGCCATTGGCCTGACAGTCGGTAAGTATCTAAATGAAAATCTGCATGCATCAGGTGACTATGGCACTGCTTCATGGTATTTAACCACGCAGAAGATACTACAGGCGCAGTATGTAAAAGACTTTGGTCTTAAAGAGAAGATGAGGTCTGTTAAATCTGCAAAGAACCATGCTTGCAAACACAGCGGGAGCGATTGTAAAGAAGGGCAGATGCTATTAAGAAACTCTGATAAGAAATCACATCAGTGGAAAACATGTGTGTTTGAATGTCCTTATAAGAAAGAAAAGAAAGAGTTTCTAGAAGCAAAGAATTCTGTAGCTAACTTTGCATATTTTATGACTGAAACTAATTCAAGCGGCAAGATAACGCCAAGAAACTTATTGGTTATTGACGAGGCACATAATATCGAAGGAGAGTTAAGCAGATTTATTGAAGTGTCAGTGTCAGAACGATTTGCCAAGTCAATGCTTAAGCTTAAATTTCCAGCACGTGCAACACAGTTTCAAGCAGTCAAATGGATCAGAGAAGAGTATTTTCCAGCGGCTGCCTTAAAACTACAATTTGTTGAGTCCCAGATTGAAAAGTTGGGTTTAGGTGCTAAACTTGATGATCTAAAGAAAATAGCACAATCTTTTGAAATGCTTAGTAGTCATGTTGATAAGCTACGTACTTTCTTAAAAAGTTACGATAAAGATAACTGGGTAATGGAATTAGTACAAGGTCAAGGTAGAGCCATGCGCAAATTTACCTTTAGACCTATTGACGTTTCACCCTGGGCTGAACAATTTTTATTTAGGTGTGGTAATAAGGTTTTAATGTTAAGTGCTACTATATTAAACAAGAGAGCGTTCTGCGATAATCTTGGAATTACAGAAGAAGAATGTGCGTTTATTAGTATTCCTTCACCCTTCCCAACTGAGAATCGCCCGATTATGTTCTTTCCAGCAGGTAAGATGAGTGCTAGTCATATTGATAGCACACTGCCTAAATTAGCTACAATGGTTACAGCAATTCTTGAAGAGCACAAAGATGAAAAAGGAATAATACATTGTCATTCTTATAAGATTGCAAAGTATTTAAAGAACAATGTCAAGTCTAGAAGGTTACTAATACACAATTCAGAAAATAGAGACGAGGTGCTTGATAAACATATCAGGTCAAAGAAGAGTACTGTGTTGCTGAGCCCGTCGATGTCTGAAGGTGTTGATTTAAAACAAGATTTAAGTCGTTTCCAGATACTATGTAAAGTTCCTTACCCTTATTTGGGAGATCCAATTATTAAGAAAAGAATGAACAAGAGAAAGACTTGGTATCCTTTACAGACAGCAAAGACTGTGGTACAATCTGTCGGTAGAAGTGTACGCTCTAAAGATGATCAAGCTGTAACTTACATCTTAGATCAAGACTGGCAAAGATTTTATAATAGAAATAAGGAATTCTTTCCAGAAGACTTCAAGAAATGTCTAAAGTGGAGTTAAAATGAAGACAATAAGACCGGGTGATAAAGTTTACTACATCTATCATATGAGCAATAAAGGCGTTGTTACTGAAGTATATTCTCTTCCTGTGCGTCATGGAAATGGAGCGGGACCTTTTAGTAAAATTAGAAGAGTTAAGTTTGTTTCTGAATTAGATGGTAAAGAATACGACTTTAAAATAGAGGAAGTTGTTAAAGATAATTAGTGCGTGCAAAATTTTGCATGGCATATTATAATAAAAATAAAGAGGTAAAAAATTATAATGTTATTTTTATTGTTAGCAAATTTAGCTTATTCTTACACACGCTTGGACTTTAATCATCGGTATGTTTGGGACACCAAGCCACAAATTGTCTTGTGTGACGATGCAAAAGCAAAAAAAGAAGACGTAGAACTAGCAATGAAATTTTGGAAACAAAATATGTTTGGTATGCATGACAAAATAGTTAGTAAACCTTGTAAGAAAACTCATCGAAAAGGTGAGATTAGAATTACTGGGCAACGTGACTTAGATACAAAAAAATATTATGCATTTACTATGCGAGACATATCGTCTATTGAAATTAGTGCAGCCACAATTCTAATTGAAGATGCACAATCAAACAATCTAAAATTAATTATTCACGAACTTGGTCATGCTTTAGGCGTAAATCATACAGACAATGACGATAGTCACATTATGCACAAACACGTAGTAGACAATCACACACGTTTAAACTAATTGTATAACATTTCCATGATTAGTTTTTTAAGTTGTGTTTTTGTCAATTCAATTGACTCTTTTTTAGGTGCAGCAGTTTCATCGTCTACACCTTGCTTGATAGCTGCGACAGACTGTTCAACTTCTTCAGCACTATTAGGAAATCCTGGGAGATTTATTCCAGATTCGATTACTCTTTTTAGCGATCCAGCTAGAACAGCATCCGGATTACCAGGGATCCCCGTGCCGTCAATTGAGTAAAAGACACTAAATTCCGATTCATTTTTGTCTGCTTCAACTATATTTGGGTGTGTGAGGATTCTTTGAGGTAGCTTTGAAACAAAAGCAAAGAAATCAAAGTCATAAGGATCAATAAACTCAACCTTGTTACTAGCGTCAAAGGACGGATGTTTTATAGCATATTTAGACCCAACAGTCTCTGTTCCTTTGTCAGATATTGGAGGACCATAAATCTCTTTTCCACCGATCCCAGCGTTACCAACAGTTGTAATAACCAACTCATCAGGGGATAATTGACTCCCAAAATAAGACTTAAGTAAGTTTTTCATAATAGATGCATAATAAGAAGCTGTGTTACCTCCGTATAAGCTGTCATTAATCAAAGTATACAGTGCCAGCTTAAAACCATCTTTCCCATCAGAACCCCCAGCATAAAAAGCCATTTTTTGAAATGCTTCGCTTATTTTTCCCTTAAGTGCTTCTTGAAACTGATTGAATCTAGGGTGGTTACCGAATGTTTTATTAAAGTCAATCGCGCCATCTTGTTGAGGAAATTGAGATGCAATACCTCCTAAGTATATCATCAATATAATATAGGGAATTTCAGCGTCTTCCTTGATTAAATAATCACAGTATTCTTTCCATGTTTTAAAGCTTTTTGATGAAGGTTTTGCGACATCATCGCCTGCTTGCAATTCCAAATTAGCCATCGGGTCGATCATTTCTGACAATTTTATTTTTCTTCTTTTCATTATTAAACCTATAAAAAAAAATCTAGCTGAATATAATTATTCTATGCAGGGAGAAAAAATAAAACTATGTTGAACATATTATGGATAATCGGTGCAGCAATTAATATGACGCTATTCTACATCAACTTATATCAAGGTGATTATCTTTATGCGACTCTAGCATTTTTTTGTGCTTTAGTTTTTTCATTTAATATAAAATAGTTATATCGTTGATATTTATATCAATGGAGAATAACATGACAAATAAGCTAAGAAAGTCTTTATACTTAGACAGGCCCACGTCACATGGTGGCTGGGGCCCAGAATCAGACAATGGTAGCTGGAATAGAAAGAAACCAGTATACCAACAAATTAGTGATTATTTAGAAAGCATGGGATTGCTTGACGATAATCCTCGTGCTAGACTATATGAAGGAAGAAGAATAGATTTAGTATTACTTGAAGCAAAGCAAAATGCAGATGAATTAGCAACAAGGCTGGAAAAAGAAGCTGTTGATCAAGGTCTAGAATTAGAATCGTCGATGTCTTTTAAAAATTTAGCAATTGCACTTTTAGGAACAGCAGGCGCAGGAATTGGCAAGCTTTTCTTTGGTGCCGGATATCTAATAGAAGCAGGTTTAATTGTCAAAGGTTTGATCAATTTAACACAAAGTTTTAATTCTTTAGTAGAAGCTGATGATATTCTTGAGAGTCACCTAGGTTATCGACCACTTTCGCTTAGAGGGGCTCCTACGTTATCTATAGACGATATAGAAGAAATAGGCGGTGCTACTCCTGAAGAGCTTTTAAGGGTAAGACGACTTATAATAGCTGCTGTACAGTACAGAGTCAAAGGGATTATAGCTTTGCTAGCAGGGATCCCTGATGAATTGCTAGGATTTACATCAGCACCTGTTGTTGTAATGCTATCTTCGCAACCGGTTGATATGCTTTATATTCAAACTAAAAAAGCCTTTTCAGGTATTTTAGATGCACTACCTATGCTAAAAAAAGCTACAGAACGAAATGATATCATCGGTAAAATTTTAGGTATCATGCTTAAGTCAAATGCATATAACTTAGGTAAGTTATATAGAGTTTTGCAAGTTGCACCACCTGCATCAGGTGATGAAGAATTAGAAGTAATTGTCAATATGGACGATTTAAATAAAGATTTAGCAAGAAAATACAAAAAGCCTAAGAAATTATATAGTCCAGATATTAGTGACGATCTAGATGCAAGAAAGTCAGAACCAATTTCTGTTGAAGCAGAGTTTGTCGATGATGAAGGTATAATGAGCGAAACAAAACTACGACGCGTAATCAGAAATATTATCTTAGAGAAGATATATAGATAAGAGGTGTCTATGTCTAATGGTATTGCTGAAAGGTTTGCAAAGTTGCGATCGATTCGTGACAGTTTATGTAAAAAAGAAGAAAACTGGCAGAAGGCTTTTGATATAAAAGATTGGATGGCAGAACAATTGACTGATTTACTTTTAATGCTAAGAGATCAAAGTATAAGTCGCGACGATATTGAGGATCGCGTCGAAGATATCTTGTGTGTACTAGATCCGGATAACAAGGAGATTGATGATGAACAATGATAATGGTTGGGGTGAATATTCTAGACTAGTCTTGAAAGAGTTAGAGACACTTGCTTCGGGTATCAAAGAATTAAACGATAGTATAAATGATATGAAGCGCGAAATGACTGAGATCCGTGCTAAGGAAGATAAAGTGCAGGAATTAGTTAAGTGGAAAGAAAGAATAGATGAGGTAGCATCACCAAGTCAACTTAAAGATTTACAGATGCAAGTTGAAGACTTAAAATTGTTTAAAACAAAAGCAGTAACGATCTTTGCAGTTGTCCAGTTTGGAATGGGTGCTATATTGTTTTTTGCTGAGTTTATGTAGAGGTTTGATGTGAAAGTTACGAATAGAGAGTTG
>Ga0080013_1005632_pt1 | contig 11562 bp, 17 predicted proteins | sample ETNvirenome_6_85_FD_69236 | JGI IMG/M metagenome (GOLD analysis project Ga0080013, IMG submission 69236) | Marine viral communities from the Pacific Ocean - ETNP_6_85 (SPADES assembly) (version 2) | ecosystem: Environmental > Aquatic > Marine > Oceanic | place: Pacific Ocean | collected 2013-06-19
TAGGCAGAGAATATACAAAAAGATATGGTAAAGAACATTTAACTATAATCAAATGTAGAGATTTTCTTTCTCAATACCCTAAATATATACAAGGCGATGATTGGTGTGAACCTCCGCAGTGTATGCCGGATGAATATAAGGTTGAAGGTGACAGTATTTCAGCTTACTGGAACTACTATGAAGGAGATAAATATAAGATAGCAAATAAAAATGAGCAGAAAATTGTACGACCATTCGCAGAAAAAGTATAAATTTGCAATAGCAAATAATGAATGGTATAAACAGAAAATTAAAATTAGTGTTGCGAAAGTGTGACGCTAGCTAATTAAATACTATAAGTAACAGGCTAATGTCGCGTAAAATGCAGTACTTACATAGAAACAACATAATCTATCGGCGCTACCCGGTCAGTGATCGTCCTACTAAAGTATATGAGTGGGGTTGGTTTTATGATACAGGCACGCATGAATGTTATGAGTTATTTAGAAGTAAAGCACAGATAACAACATATAAGTCGTTAAAATGGCATTTGCTTGTACTTTGGTATTTAAACCCACAGCTCAACCCTGATAAATTTGAAGAATTATCGTGGGTTATAGCCACTAAGTCAAATGGATTTGCTACCTTTGATATGCCAGAGCAATTACTGAAACAAATGATATATGAGATCAGTATGATGGATTTAGAACAACCACCTAAAAATAAACAAAGAAAAGTTATTTTTAAAGACAATACAGGGTTGTCAAAAAGCGAAAAGTTATCTATTGTAGGTAAGCTCATTGGTAGGGCAAGTAAAGCAAGCCCAGAGGATATATATGAAACGATGCTACTGCTGCACGATGATAATAAAAAAATCACCGTTGCAAAAATAGCAAAGGTTTTAGGTGTGTCAACCCGTACAGTATATAGGAATATGACGCACGAATTAACCAAAGAAAAGGAGCTTTTAAATGAAGAAATATAATGTAACAAACTACATTCGGTATAAAGAAGATTTAGATATAGTTCTAAAACGTATACCAGACAAGTCATTTAAAGACTATACAAGAGATGAATTAATAATTATGTTTTTACCACTTGTAGAAAATATTGGTAGAAGGTTTGCTACGTCGCAACAAGCGTCAGGTGTACTTACTATTAATGATTTAATACAAGAAGGTAGCTTAGGATTGATTGCGGCTGTTGATAGAATAGATTGGGATTCGCTTGCACAAAGTGATAACCAAGAATTAACGCTTAAGTCTTTCCTTGGTAAACGTATACGTGGTGCAATACGCAGGTCAATTGATATTAACCGCGGTGATATGCGTATACCAGAGCATAAATTAAATGAAATCAGAAAAAATTCTGGTAAAGACAGGATGATTGTTGAAACGTTTTTTAATCAAATATTTTTAAGTATAGATGATAATCCAAGCGTAGACGACGAAAATGCAATGTTTCAAATACCAGATAAATCTGAACCATATAACATCGCACTTCTGAATGCTTATCTGTTAGGTATAATGAAAGAACACTTAACAGACAAAGAATATGAAGTAATACGATTAAGTTATGGATTAGATTGTGATAAGATGTCAGCTAAAGATATAGCAGACAAACTAGAAATCAATGGTACCGCAAGTTATGTGCGAGTTTCGCAGATAAAAAAAGAGGCTATTGATAAATTAGTAGACAACGTTCCTAGCAATCAAGTAATTGATTATCTGTAAGTTAGGACTAAATTAAATAGTATAATACGTAATAATAATATATGAACATTCACGAGAAGTTAAGTAAAATTCAACGGGAATTTAAAGCAAAGAAATCACGTTTTAATTCATTCGGAAAGTACAATTTCCGATCTGCTGAAGACATACTTGAAGCACTGAAACCATTTAATGATAAGTATAATGTTTACTTTACTGTAGATGAAACTTATTTAGGCGAAGGTGTTATTGAATCTCACGCATCTATTGTAGATGCAGAGGGAGCAATGTCTGTTACTGCTAAAGCTATTGTAGGTGTAGACTTCAACCAAAAAGGTATGCAAGTACCTCAACAGTTTGGGTCAGCTTCTAGTTATGGCAAGAAATATGCACTAGGTAACTTGTTGCTTATTGACGACACAGCAGACGCGGACGCTACTAATATGCATGGCCGTGACCAGAATAAAGATAAGCCGGTATTAAAATCTGGCACCGATGCTTTTCAAAAAGCAATCGATTATATTAAATCTGGCGGTACAATAACGGCAATAAATGCAAAGTACAAAGTAGATACCGCTGCAAAAGCAGAGCTTAAAAAGTATGAACAAGCGTGAGATAATTGAAAAGCTAAGAGACGACGAACATTACTACGGTAAGTTTGGTAAACAGTATCTTAGTAATTCAGACATCGGAACATTACTGAATGATCCCTTGCAATATGGGCAGCCAACGAAGGCATCACCTAATTTAATTATTGGGAGTTACTTTCACACAGCTATACTTGAACCAGGTAAATTAGAACGCTTCAAAATTATTGAAGCAAGTACAAGGAACACTAAAAAGTATAAAGAGCTTTCAGGCGGCGAAATGTGTATGCTTCAACAAGAGGTAGATAACATAGAGCTTATGCGTGAAAAGTTAATGGCTAACGATGTTGCAAGAGGATTGATTCAAGGTGATAATGTAGAGTATGAAGTGCCGGGGATAATTGAACTGGCAAATAATATGTGGAAAGGTAAAGCTGATATTGTTAATCACGATGAGAAGCTTATTATTGATTTGAAAACAACAAGTAACGTAAATGGTTTTCGTTCAAGTGCACGCAAGTGGAACTACGATAGCCAGGCTTATATTTATAGTAAGCTATTTGGTTATGAATTTTTATTCATTGCAATAGACAAAAATTCGCATATTATTGGTATCTTTGACTGTTCGCCAGATTTTTATGAATCAGGTAAACGCAAAGTAGAAGATGCAAGTGCTGCATACGATCTATTTTACAACAACGAGGATTTCGATCCTACTAATTATTTTATTAATAAAACCCTTTAAAACCAAATATTATGGCACGAAGAAAAATGAAAGTGTGTAATGTAACTGGAATTAAAACCAGTGAGAGTAATTTTTATAATAACCACAACCACGTAAAAGCAATTGATAACCTCCGCAGAAGCGCTGGTGTATCTCTTGATTCTTTACGTCGAACCTTCAACAACTTAAATACATATGGCTTCAATAATTAAGACGAGTATTGATTTAACCAAAATACCTAAAGATAAAATTATCGAGGGTAAAAAAGGTAAGTATTTACCTATTACAATAACACTGAACGATGAAAACGATCAGTTTGGAAACCAAGGCCCTGTAATTGTTGCACAATCTAAAGAAGAGCGTGAAGCAAAAGTAGATAAAGTTTACCTTGGTAATGTACAAGTTGTGTGGACTAATGGTGATAATGTAGCGGCAGCCCCTCGTCAAGATGGGCAAGCTTCAGCACCAGCAGCAAAACCACAACCAGTAGAAGAAGATTTGCCGTTCTAATGCCAACGTGTGAATTTTGTAATCAGGAAATATCGCAGGAGGAATATGACTTCTGCGATATATGTCCTGAATGTAGAGATAAAGAAGAATGGTAAAATAAATTTAATTTAATGCAAGTTAACAATTCGGAGATCAATGGATATTTGATTGACCAGTTTAATCAATACGACCTAAAAGTAGGAGCGTCACAGGGTACTTGCCCTATGTGCTCTGAAAATAGGAAACCCGAAAATAAGAAAGCAAAGTGTGCTTCTTATGATTGGGAACGGGGTCTCGGAACTTGCCATAATTGTGATCGCACATTTCAACTACATACATATCAACGTAAAGGAGCATCTGAAAAAGTGTATGTCCGGCCTGAAACACCAGATGCTATACACGATGTTTCTACAAACGTTGAAAAGTGGTTTGAATCACGCGGCATATCAAAGCAGACACTTAGGGCTCTCAAAGTGACTGAGGGCCCTGAGTTTATGCCACAAACCGGTAAGACCGAGAATACCATACAGTTTAATTACTATATGGGCGACCAACTTATTAATGTTAAATACAGAGATGGTCGTAAGAATTTTAAATTATACAAGGGTGCCGAAAAGGTTTTCTATAATATTAATAGCATAGTCGGATATGAATATGCTGTTATAGTAGAAGGCGAGATGGATGCCCTTTCGTTATATGAAGCAGGTATACATAATGTAGTGTCTGTGCCGAATGGAGCAACACTTAATAGTAATAACTTAGACTATTTAGACAATTGTATTGATTATTTTGAAGATAAAGAAAAAATAATTATAGCAGTAGATGCAGATGAGGCTGGGTATGCTTTACAACAAGAACTTGTAAGAAGACTTGGAGCTGAAGTATGTTACCTTGCTGATTTTAATGGTTGCAAAGATGCAAATGAATATTTATTAGAATATGGAAAAGAAGAATTGGCAAAGCGTATTTCAGGAGCAAGACCAGTACCGCTTGAGAATGTTACGACGTTCAGGGATATTGAAAACGAAGTTACCGACTTTGTTACTAATGGCTTTAAACCAGGATTTCAAATTGGCCTTCAAAATTTTGATGACATATTTTCAACTTACACTGGTCAATTTATTACTGTCACTGGTATCCCTAGTTCCGGAAAAAGTGACTTTGTCGACCAAATGGTTGTTGGGTACAATGCTAACTATGGTTGGAAAACAGCGTTTGCTAGTCCAGAAAATGCGCCAACATATTTACATGCTCATAAGCTAATGCGCAAAACGTGGCAAGATATGCCGCGTAAATCAGATATTGGCACAGACAAATGGAATCAAGTTGCGGAACATGTTAATGATAATTATTTTTTTATTGATATGGAACGTTATACACTTGAATCTGTATTACGTAAAGGTGCTGAGCTAGTAAAACGTAAGGGTATTAAATGCCTTGTTATTGATCCATTTAATAAAGTACGAGACGTTGATTGTAAAACAGAAGACGTTAACCGTTACACTATGGAATACTTGCAAAAGATTGAATCATTTGCTAAAAAGTATGATGTATTAGTATTTATTGTAGCACACCCAACTAAAATGTATAAAGGTTCAGATGGTCAAATAGAAGAACCAACTATGTACAATATTAAAGGTGGGGGTGAATGGTATGATGCAAGTTATCATGGTATATTAGTTCATAGAAACTATGAGGCTAAAACTGTAAAAGCTAAAGTACTTAAAGTTAAATTCCAGAATCTGGGTGAAAATGGTGCTGAGGCTCATTTTAAATGGGAACCAAAGTCAGGTTGTTTTATACCTCATCAAGATATAACTATTAATGATGATCCGTTACCATGGGAAGCGGTTTAAAAAAGAAAAAAGGTAGGTTCGGTTTTAATCCAATGCCAGGATATAATCGTAGCGAATTAGAAAATAATGCCTATCTTTGGTGTATACGCAACAACATAAAAATTGCACCGTTTGCTGTTGCTAATAGTGATCCGCGAAAATGGTGGGTTGATGTTAATGCAAAAGGTAAAGTTAAACGTAGTCCATATCAATATGATGAAAATCAGATATGGCCTAAAATATTTGAATTATATGTATTCTATTTTCAAAAATACAGGTGATTACGAAGAGCAGTATAAAGAAATACTAAGAAACTGTTTAAGTAATGATTCTGTTTATAGAGAAGACCGAACAGGTGTTGGGTGTTATTCTATATTTAATCAAGCTATGGAATTCGATGTTAGTAATCGTTTTCCAGTAATTACAGGACGTAAGATGTTTCCTAAAGTATTTAATACCGAAATGAAATGGTTTTTAAATGGTGAAACAAACATTAAACGTTTTAAAGAAGCTGGTGTAAAAATATGGGACGCTTGGGCAGATGAAAACGGCGATTTAGGGCCTGTTTATGGTCATCAGCTTAGAAACTTTAACAGTCAAGGTTTTGATCAAATGAAGGACGTTATATGGAGCCTGTGTGAGGAACCAGATAGTCGCCGCCACGTTATATCGCTGTGGAATCCTGCACAACAAGAAGATATGGCTTTGCCACCGTGTTATTTATATTTCCAGTTCTTTGTTGAAAACGGAAAAATTAATATGTTTGTAGTACAAAGATCTGGTGATATGTATTTAGGTGTACCTTATGATGTTGCTTTGTTTACTTTAATTATGAATTATGTTGCACATAAAACAGGATATAAAGTAGGTAGGCTTGCAATCAATATTATTGATGCGCATGTATATACTAACCAGATAACAGCAGTTAATGAATATTTGGATAAACCAACATTCACAATGCCAGCATATAGGTTCTGTACTGAAAAAGGTGCACGACTTATTGGTTATCAATGTGGCCCACATATTCCAGCACCAGTAGCAGTATAAAATATGTATTATTTATATCACATACCGGGTAAGAAGATTGGGGTTACACGTAATCTTTTTATTCGCGTTACTAAACAACAGGGCTATAAGCCTAGCGAATATGAAGTTCTTGATCAAAGTGAAGATATAGATTATATATCTGACCGTGAAATAGAACTTCAAAAGTCTTATGGCTATAAAGTTGACCGTAAAAAGTATAATCAATTACAATTAAATAAAATGAAAATAAACCCGACAGACCAAACAACAACATTCCCAGTGCCTGTAAATAAATTAAAAGGTGCACTAATGGACAACTTAGGTATCGAATGGGATACTTGGCTTGGCAAATTTAAAATATCAAGCGAAACAATTCCATGGATAGTAGCTAACGCTAGACCTTCTATGTACAACGATAACCGATGCTACATATATAATAAAGCTTACCACGAAGCTTTTATAGCTGAGCCAGCACTTGGCAATAATACATTTGATTTAATTCGCTCATGGGCAGATGCTCGTGGGATAACACAAAATGGAGATGTTAAAACACAATATATTAAGTTACTTGAAGAAGTGGGTGAACTCGCGGACGCCATACTCAAAAACAATAAAGAGGATATTATTGACGCTATCGGCGATGCCGTTGTGGTACTTACCAATCTTTCCACTTTGGCTGGTGTCAATATTGAGCATTGCATTGATGCTGCCTATGGCGAAATCAGTAATCGAACTGGATCTATGGTAAATGGAACATTTGTAAAAGATACCGTATGAGAGATCAAGTAATTAAACAGGTTATTGATAAAATACAAAGCAGATCTGACGTTGGCTTTAAAAAGTATGGCGTTACACTTGCTGATGACGAACAACCGCTTGATAAGTGGTTACAACATCTTCAAGAAGAACTTATGGATGCTGTCAATTATATTGAAAAAGCTCGTATGGTACTTCGCGAAGAAATTGAAGAATGTTATTTAAGAGATGCGAAGAAAGACTTTTAAAAGAAAAAAACGCGGGCCTGTACAAGCAAAGAAGATAACATATGATGGTATCAACTTTGCTTCAGGGCTTGAGCGTTATATGTATATGGCTTTGAAAAAAGCTAAGATTAAAGCAAAGTATGAGGGTGAAACGTTTGTGCTTATAAACGGTTTTCATTTTGAAAACGAAGCGTACGAGCGTCAATCAAATGGTAAAGGATCATATCAAAATAGAGGAAGCAAACGTATATTACCAATTAAATATACGCCAGACTTTATAGGTGATGACTTTATTATTGAAACTAAAGGTAGAGCTAATGAATCGTTTCCAATACGATGGAAGCTATTTAAATTGCTTGTATCACAACAGTTCCCCGCGTACACATTATATAAACCACAAAACCAAGCTGAATGCGACAGAACAATAGAGTTAATCCTCAACTCTCGAAAAAAATAGCAAGGCAGAAATATAAAGAACGCCAGGTTGATAAGTTTATAAAATGGTCAATCGAAGCTAGAGGATATATAAAATACAAAGATATTGTTGAACAACACGAAAAATATAATATAATAGTATATGGCTAAAACAACATTATTAAATAAAATAGTACGCCCAAAAATATCGCGACCAGGCGTACACGCAAAAACAAAAAATAGTAATAATAAACAAAGTAAAAATTATGTCAAAAAATACAAAGGGCAAGGCCGCTAAAGAATGGTCAGTAAGTTTAGGATTTTATCCAGGAATATTATTTGGTATAAGATCATATGAGGGAGATACGCATAAGCAGCATGTATTATATTTACCTTTTATAGATTTAGCATTTGAATTTCAAAAATAATGGGATTATTTGATGAGCGCATAGCGTACAAACCGTTTGAATATCCTGAATATTATACCGAAGGCTGGCTTAAACAAGCGCAAGCTTTTTGGCTACATACAGAAATACCCATGCAGGGTGACATAAAAGATTGGAAAGAAAAACTGAATGAAAAAGAAAAAAATCTTGTTGGAAACATTTTACTTGGCTTCGCTCAGACAGAATGTGCAGTGTCCGATTATTGGACCCAAAAAGTGGTATCTTGGTTCCCAAAACACGAAATACAACAAATGGCAATGATGTTTGGTTCGCAAGAAACAATACATGCAGTTGCATATAGTTATTTAAACGAAACACTTGGATTAGATAATTTCGAGGCGTTTTTACATGAGCCCGCCACTGCGGCTCGATTTGAAAATTTAGTTAGTTATGAAGGAAATGATAAAATTAAAATTGGAAAAAGTTTGGCAGTCTTTAGTGCTTTCGCTGAAGGCGTTTCTTTATACAGTGCGTTTGCTGTTTTGTACAGTTTTCAATTGCGAAACCTGCTCAAAGGAATAGGCCAACAAATGAAATGGAGTGTACGTGATGAGTCGCTTCATAGTAAAATGGGCTGTAAGTTGTTTCGCGATATGTGCAGTGAAAATAATCAATTATTAAATTTATGTCGTAAAGATATTATTGAAGCTGCCGAAACAATGGTTAAGCTAGAAACTAAATATATAGATAAAATGTTTGAAATGGGCGACATTGAGGGCATTAAAGCAAATGATTTAAAACACTTTATAAAAAAGAGAGCAAATGAAAAACTGGTTGAACTCGGCTATACAGATCTTGCATCGCACTTCACATTTGACAAAAATGCAGCGGGCAATCTTGATTGGTTCTATCATCTTACCGGGGGGCACACTCATACTGATTTTTTCGCGGTTCGGCCGACGGATTATTCGAAAGCTGGTGAAGGCGAAGACTTTGAAAACATTTGGTAATTTACTAAGTGAAGATGAAATGTGGGGGGATCTATCAAATAGGGCATGAGACAATGTAATCAATGCAATAATAACCGACCAGATTGGATGTTTAAAACGTCCAAAAAGAAAACGTGCCGCCAGTGTGAATACCGCTGGTGGCGCGAAGTTCTTAAAATAATGGTTAGAGATAGAAGATTAACACCCGCTGAAAGGCTAGGAACTAGAGTTGGCTATATGGGTGTTGGTTTTTTAATAGCAGGACAATGGACTGTTAACCCTATTTTGTTTATCTTTGGTTTTATATGTGTTTTAGTACAGGTATTAATTAGAAAACAATGGAATTTAGTATTGTTACAATTAAATGGTTTAGTTGCATGGACAATACACCTTATAAAAAGTTTATAATAAATGTGGAATAATGAATGGAAAAAAGGCGTCGATTACCCAAGCTGGGGAGATACAGACGTATACAAGAAGACTATATCCGGGGGATATTTATTGCAAGGTGAAACACCTAGCGATGCATACAAAAGAGTCGCAACAACAGTCGCAAGGCGATTGTACAAACCGGAATTAGCGGATACGTTTTTTGATTACATATGGAAAGGTTGGTTAAATTTAGCTTCACCTGTACTTAGTAATACAGGAACAGATCGTGGGTTACCTATATCATGTTTTGGTATCGACGTAGGCGATAGCATTGCGGATATTGGTGGTAAAAATTTAGAAATGATGTTACTAGCTAAACACGGCGGGGGAGTTGGTATCGGATTAAATATGATACGTCCTGCCGGAGCAACAATTACAGGTAATGGAACATCAGACGGAGTTGTCCCTTTTTGTAAAATCTATGATTCAACAATACTCGCGACTAATCAAGGATCAGTCAGACGAGGAGCTGCATCGGTTAACATCAATATTGAACATGATGATTTCGAAGAATGGCTTGAAATTAGAGAGCCTAAAGGAGATGTCAACAGACAGTCGCTTAATTTACATCAGTGTGCAGTTGTGGGTGATAAGTTTATGCGACGCCTTGAACAAGGAGATGCGGATGCTAGATCTCGATGGAGTAAACTTCTTAGAAAACGAAAAGCAACTGGAGAGCCGTATATCTTGTTTAAAGGAAACACTAACAAAGCAAATCCAAAAGCATATAAAGACAACGCACTAAAAGTGCATATGACTAATATTTGTAGTGAAATTGTTTTACATACAGATGAGTCGCATAGCTTTGTTTGTTGTTTATCATCATTAAATTTAACTAAGTATGAAGAATGGAAAGATACAAACCTTATTTATGACGCTATCTGGTTTTTGGATGGCGTTTTGGAAGAGTTTTTGCAAAAAGCAAAAGGGCTTAAAGGATTCGAAAATGCAGTTAGATCAGCAGAAAAAGGTAGAGCACTTGGCCTCGGAGTATTGGGCTGGCACACGTATCTCCAACAAAACGGAATCCCGTTCGAAGGATTACAGGCACAATTTGAAACAAGAAGGATATTTAGCCAAATTAAAATTGAAAGTGAAAGAGCGTCTAGAGCTTTGGCCGAAGTATATGGTGAACCTCTTTGGTGCCGCGGCACAGGTTTTCGCAACACTCATCTTAGGGCTATTGCTCCTACTGTGTCTAATAGTAAGCTTGCTGGTAATGTCTCCCCTGGTATTGAGCCATGGGCTGCTAATGTTTTTACAGAACAAAGTGCTAAAGGTACATTCATAAGAAAAAACAAAGAGCTAACTAAAGTGCTACGCAAAGCAGGTATTAATAATCAAGAAACTTGGGATAAGATACTTGAAGACGGCGGTAGTATACAAGATATACCTGAATTAGATGATTGGGGATATGTAAGCGGAAAGCTTGTGCGTATTTCAGAGCAAGAATCGCTCGATTTAACAGGCTTTGATACAGTTAAAGATGTATTTAAAACCTTTAAAGAAATAAACCAATTAGAACTGGTTAATCAAGCTGGTATACGGCAGCAATATGTAGATCAATCCGTGTCACTTAACTTAGCTTTTCCGTCTGAAGCTTCGCCTAAGTGGATTAATCAAGTACATTTGGATGCATGGAAGAAAGGTGTTAAAACCCTGTATTATATGCGTACTGAATCGGTACTCAGAGGCGATATTGCAGCAAAAGCAATGGATCCAGATTGTTTAAGTTGTGATGGATAAAGGCTAAGAGTTATAACTTTTTTATACATATGATTTACAATAGGTATAAAAAATTAAATAATTTATACATATAAAAAAAAGGGTAGCTATTTAGTTACCCTCTTTTTTTCCTTGTAAATATCCTTTTTCGTATTCTATATCTTTTTCGAGTTGGATTACTCTACTATCAAGTTCGTTTATTATTTCAATTTTTTTTCCAAGACGATCTTCTAAAACGATTACTTGATTTTTTAAAGAAGCAAACTCGCTGTAAATACCTCCTG
>Ga0080013_1005634_pt1 | contig 11560 bp, 22 predicted proteins | sample ETNvirenome_6_85_FD_69236 | JGI IMG/M metagenome (GOLD analysis project Ga0080013, IMG submission 69236) | Marine viral communities from the Pacific Ocean - ETNP_6_85 (SPADES assembly) (version 2) | ecosystem: Environmental > Aquatic > Marine > Oceanic | place: Pacific Ocean | collected 2013-06-19
ATACCTGTCAGGGTCTTTAATGTCGAACGCATTTTGCAGCACATAACGTGCTATAGCCGCCGGATCAATAATCGTACCGATCATCGGAGCCATCGCATTCATCAAAGCAACCGCCTGTTGCTTCCGCACAGTGTCGTTTATTGGCTGTGTAGACCCAGCCTCAACACTAAAATCATATTCGCCTATAATGTCATCTCTACTATAAGGAACAAACAAATCTGCACCAGCCTTAGCAGTAACACGCACAACATGTTCACCAGTCATAAACTGTTGCATAACCTGAATAACACGACGAGCGCATTCACTGATACCAAGTTCAACAATCGCCAACTTCTCAGAAACCCTCGCATTACCAGCATCAGCAATAATAGACGCTTCCGTAGCAGTACGCCTAATCTCAGGCATCTGACCACGAGCATACTCAGAAACACCAGAAACAGTATTAATGTCCTGCTCAATAATCGCAGACATATTATAAACCTCAGGAGACAAAGGTGTTTGAGGCATCGGAATAACAACCTCACTTAAAGGCTTGTTCTCATCCACAACAGGAACAAGACGACCATCTTCGTCAGATTCTAATGCTTCACGACCTTCAGGACCAAACGAACGCTCATGGTATAAATACTTTCTCGCATAACGTTTACGAGCATTAACAAGTTGTGTACGAGTCATATCTAATTCTAATTGCAGAGACTCTATTGATTCAAGATCACCCATTGGGTAAAAATAGTCAGGAACGTCATAATTTCGTAACATCACAAAAGGCTGACCATAAGCGTAAGGCATAGCCATCGGATCTACTAAAAACTCGTCACTCTCTAAAGTGAACACAGCCATAGTGTTTTCTTCAATGTCATAAAATTCGTAGATCGCTACTCGATCCACCTCAGTTAGATACTCTTCCTGAACAGTCCTATCAGTGTAAGAAAGAGTAGGTGAAACCCTAGAATCAGCAGTTAACCTTTTACGAACACTAGCCTTGTAACGTTTATCTTTTTTCGCTTCTTCAACAGGACGAATAACTTTTTGACAAATCCACTGCGCATCATCTAAGCATGTAGCCTCAGGGTCAATATACATATCGAAAGGAGAAATCCTTTCAATAAACGGTTGATCTTCTACAACCTCCATTGAACTATCAGGAATACCAGCAGCGATCTGTTGATCGTTAGGCAACTCTGTTGCCAACGCAGGATCTTCTGTCGCTAAAATGTTTGCTTCTGCAACAGCCTCATCGAACATAATGCCACGTTCATCGTCACTGAGCATTCTTTCCTGCTCAACAAACTTCCAACCTACCTTCAACCATCCGTGACCAAAAATTAGAAAATCTCTAACAGACCTTTGGAAAGGTTTACGGAAATCGTGATGTCTCCACGCATAATTAGTTATCGCTTCAACAAACGCTGCCCTGTCCTGATCTTCAGGTTCATTAGGGGAAACAACTATTTTAGGGTAGTTAACAGAAACACTAGGTGCAATAACATTAACAGTACTGAAAGCAAGATTAACTGCAACTAAATCATTGTTATTGATAGTAGTGTTAGGCCAATGTTTACCACGGTACAAATCCACCATGCGTATCCACAGACCATCGTAACCCATGTCTTCCCGCCAACGAGCAGAATCTCTCAGTTTTTGGGAAATAATATTAAATTGTTCCGCACGGGATTTGCGCGCCATCAGACCTTCTCTATGTTTCTACCTTGCGCTTTTGCTTCAGCAACAAGTTTATTTTCACGTTCACGTAAAGTTAAATGCTGTTCATCCGCAGGTAAACGGGAACGTGCAACCGCTCCAGTGATAACCCGTAAACCTAACAACTTTTGCCGCCACTCCCATAACTCTTCAAGTTCTATGTCAGTCTTCGGTCCTTTATGGACCTCAACATATTCAGCGAACTCTTGAAAAGAAGCGTCGGGGGATAAAACCGCCACAGTTAACTACGGGCGTTTTGTGTGAGGTGTGTATGTATGACCAGCCAAATTTGGTTGCGGTTGCGAAGGCTCTACATTACCAGTAGGTCCATGCTGATTGAATGGTGTTTCACGAACAGCGTTCTCGCCGTATCCACCTGTCTGATTAGCATACTTAGGGCTATCAAAACGTTGAGTAGGAGCATTAGGTATCGCAGCATCCCATAAAGGATTAGCAACTGCGGAACTACCACGTTCCATTCTATTATTCTGACCCGTAGGGCCATCTACTGTTTCGGATGCACTAGTGTGCGAAACGAATCTTGCCATTTGAACCTCCTAGGTTCTTATAAGTCTCTATACAATACGCCTAACGTGTCCCACGTACCGTATTTTGACCAATTCTCATCGGTCCTTCTTCTTTTTGATTAGGAATTAGTCTCCTAAACCAATCTATTGTCCAATAATCGTCCTGTTTCGTAGTAAATTCTGGCATAAACGCATATTGGCGCATCTCATTAGCCAACGCCAAAGCCATAACACGGTCATCATGCGGGCTACCAGACATACTCCCACGATCATTACGCACATAAGTGCGTAACTCTGCGATAGTAAACCTGTCATGCAAAATAAGTTCCTCATTACGCAAAGCCATACCAAGATCATCAATCAACAAAGGTTTAGTAGTCCTAGTAGTTTTCCAACCAAACTCTTGAGAAACCTTAGAAGTTACCTGATTCAAACTTCTTTTACGAAAAAGATTAGGAGCGCCTAAATGACGCAACTGCGTGATCGTAGTCAAACCATGATTGTTAGACTCAACACAAGTTAAAGCATCGTTATACCATAAAGACAACAAATAAATATCGTTAGCGAAATCGTCAGGTGGAATATGCCCATGCCACACAGCAACCTGTTCACCAGTACGCACCTCCAAAACTTGAGCGCAAGAATAGTCGCCATGAACTAAACCCTCCGCAGTGTCAACACCAATACAATAAGGAACATGTCCTTGAGGCTCACGCCAAACTGTAAGCATCTTTCCTAAACCTCGGAACTCTCTTATACGGCTCGTCTAAATAACCCATCTGCCCCTCCTCAATATGGTTATTCATCTCTTCTAAAGCATGCAAATCAAACACAGGGTTACCAGACTTAATAAAAGCCTCTTCAGGAGTAGTAGGATATTCCTGAGCCAACTGCCAAGGCAACATAGATTCCTGCTTAGATTCATACCAAGACTCATCTCTGTCTTCCGTAGCAGACCAAGGAAAAAACATTGGTTCAAACTTGTTAGTCCCAGTTTCAGAACCAACCCACAGTTCGTGAAAAAAATTACCTGAACCGTTAGCAGTAGACAAACCTATAATTCTACCACCAACATCTGCGACAGGTTCTATAGAAGCCCACGCTTCCTCAGGATTCGGAAGGAACGCCCATTCGTCAACCACAACCAGCGTAGCCGACTCACCTCGAGCAGGATCGGATGCTGAAGGCATCGATGTAACCAAACTACCATTGTCAAAGCCCATTTTTTGCTGATGTTCAACAAGAGATACAGGCCCCCTTTCTAACATCCATTCCGGTAAATGTTGAAAACCATACTTGGATTTTCTCAACAATAAAACCGATTCACGCTCTGTGCGTGACAGATCAATAATGTTCTGATCTGAATGAAAGAACGCTAACCAAAACTGGTGGGCGGCTACAAGAGTGGTCCACCCTATTTGTCGTGCTTTGAGAGTCAGACTGTACCTTTGGTTAGTCCAATTATCTAACGCTTGTGATTGTGCATCACGTAACTTGAACAGCATGCGTCCATGCGCAGGGTGCGCTATATGCCAATAGTTTTCTAAGAAATGTTTCTCATCTGCTATACAGCGTCGCCATTCGGCTTCTTTTTGTAATTCTGTTAAAGTTGGCATTATCCGGGGTGGTTCATTAGAAACTCTTCATACTTCTCTGGCGAATCCAAGATTATCGTAGTGTACGAGTAACTTCCGCCATCCTTGTCATCTTTTCCTAAAGTCACAGTAATAGCACCAACTAATGTACCAATCGCAACTAACAACCCTGTTATGGCTGTAATTAATTTAAGTGTCTTGTTCATCTACTGGAACCACGATTGTACGGTCCGGGATAACACCCCCACCAGATACACTGTAGAAGCGCCAACTATCCCCATCAAGGTCAATATTATCCAGTCCTTCCCTGAAGGCGGTCTCATTCGCATGATTCACAAGTCTCAGGGTTTTCCAACCCGCAAATGAGTTCTTCTTCGTCTTTGAAAACATCGTATTCTTCAGATGAAAAGGCGCCATCATATACCAATTCAGGGCGTTCCCCAAAAGTCGTTTCATCTTCATAATCAACACCTTTCATATTTAAAATGGATCTTCTTTCAGTTTGTACCAGTAATGTAGTTTTCCAACCAAATATGTGTATCAACATTCCAAACCTCTGCTCGGTCATACAGTTTGTTGTATTTCTCTATTGCCAAGTCGAAAATCGCATCCTTTGTCTCTTCATTAACAGGTCCTCTCCAACCTATTTTTTTAGCCATCTTTTTAATTGGTTGTATCCCATAGAAAGCAAGAGCCTTCGGATCTATGGTCTCATCCGCCTGACTTATTAATTCATTTACCTCAAGTAATTTGTTAATATCTTTTTCCAATCCAAGCGCTAAATCGTATTCTTCGTCCGTTAATGGTTTAGGGTTTTTTGGAACTTTCCGCACAGGTGATCTGAATATATCCTCGTCTTGAGGACCCCACTTATCAGACGGTCCAACTTCTATTTGATCCTTAGCGTTTCTTTTTATATGTGTATCAACATTCCAAAAGTCGCTTCGCTTACGTAGTCCATCTAGTTTTTCTGATGCCAACTCTAAAATCGCTTTGCTTGTCTTTATAAAGGACTTCTTTGAAAGATCAACAGGTCCCCTCCAACCTGCTTTTTTAGCAATTTTTTTGATTTCTTCAACTTCAAGATAATTAAAAACGCCCTTATAATTAAAAACCTCTGGATAAAGATAAGGTTTTCCATATTCAAACTTTTGCAGTTTCCTCATCTCATCTAACTTACGTAAACTTTCTTCCAATCCAAACATAAGATCGTATTCTTCGTCCGTTAATTGTTTAGGTTTTTTTGGAAGTTTCCGCACAGGACCCGCCCCTTCTCTTCTTTTAGCACGTGGTACGATTTCATGTTCATCCATAATCTTTTGATGATCCCATCCCCCTTCGATCAAATCATCGTATTGTTTTTGAGACATTCCTATTGATTTACGATCTTGGTTAGGAGATTGCGGAAATTCACCTTGATTCTCTAATGCTTCTTTTTGTCTTTCTTTTTTACTAAGTTTGTCTATTTTCTGTTCTTTTTTAGGTTCAGATTTCTTTTTTTTCTTTTGTGCAGTTCCCGGCAATTTAGGCTGAAATACTACTTCATCAGCACCACCTAACAATCTTTTAATTGCTTTATACCCTTTAGGTACAAATGCCGCCGCAGGACCTATAACCATGCCAGCCGCTTTAGGCGCACCCGGATACACATCACCCGCATGTTCACCTGTAAAACCAAGATCACTGCCTCTCAAAGGTTCAATAAAACTTGCCAACAATTCAGCATCAATAGGACTATCCATACTAGGTACGTTTTCATCAACCCAACGAGCAGCACCACCAATCCCTGAACCTATTTTATCAGCAACAGCAGGAATCCAATCACCCATAAAAGGTTTAGACTCAGGTTCCAAGTTCCAAGGTCGCTTACCAAAACGAGGATCCCCGTAATCCTGAGACAACACCTCAGGATTCAAATTCTCCTCAGCAACCCGACGTATCACCTCATCCATCCAGTACTGGCGAGAATCAGCCATTATCAGGAACCACCCTCAAATGATGAATCTGAGCCTCCAACTCATCAGCCAACTCCGAATCAGACAAAGCAGCCACATCCCGATCATCATCAACCAAAACCTTACGCTTCGGAGTGAACTTCTCAATATACTGCAAATACAAAGACGCAGCCTGAACACTCCCATTCACAGCCTGCGCATGCAAAGCATCAATCACAGACTGAGTACGCTCAGGATGAATATTCAACTCCGCAGCACGACGATCCCACTCCTTAGCAAACCTAGGATCACGCTTAATACGACGAATCGAATTCTCGTTGATATCATTCTCGGCGGCCCACTCATACTGCAACTTAGGATCCCTATCGGGACCCTGTAAAAGCCAATCTAAAAGATCTTTCCATTTCTTAGGCATGATCTTTTCCCCTGTTTCAGGGTCAGCCTTCCATTGTTTACCGCCGCCATTCTTAGCCATAGCAACCTCCAATATAAAACGCTACTGTGTCCCAAAAACCAGTTCACCGAACTTGAAGTTGTAGCAAAAAAAGAATAAGAAATATTGCCCTAAGTGGGACACTTTTGCCATATGATATGAATATGGTGATATCCCCCGTCAAGAGGGATATCACAGGAGGCTACAAGAACGACAGATAAGCCCAAGGGACAAAACCATCCAAAAACGTTGCAAACTCAACTGACACCCCGCATCGTCCCTCCATATCTATACATATAAGCGGGAATAGGTGGTGGGGGGGCTATGGGGTAGGGGTGCCTTACACATATTGTTAGGGTTGCTTAACACTTTTGGACTGGCTTGACTCACGAATGTTGTTAGGTTACCTTAACACCGAACGTTAGGCCGCCTTTACAAGCGTTGTTTGGTTTGCTTTATGCTTTTGGGTCGCCAAGTGGGTTCTAGTGTTACGGTTGTGTTACGTTTGTAACAATCTCTTCATGGTCTACGATTTGACGTGGGGCTAAATGTGTGAAAAGATTTTATTTGTAGATAGATATGAAGTTCATATCATCTGATAATTAAATATATAAAACCGGTGACTGTATAGAGTCACCTGTCAGGTAGGAACCTGATATATAAAATATGATCTAGTCGGTGTCATGGTCTATATTTACCGTGCCTCGCATCTAGGCAAGTGATTCATACGGTCACCTATTTAGGAGACTAATTATGAATAACGTAATAACGGCTATCGATGACGTTAAGACAGTCAATTATTGGACTGACTTATACCGTCAGGGTACTATGCGGACAGGCGCACATGCAGTATTAGTGGCACTTGTTGGTGAGTACGTAGGCTTATGGGGTAAAGAGGCTTTCTTTAATCTTGTAGGTGAGACGGTTGGATTTTCTCGCAAGAGTAAATCGGTGACGATAGGCGCTAGTTCAGAACCTGTAGAGGTTGTGTTCTATGAGCCTACCAAGTCAACTAGTAGTCCGATTGAGTCTGTATTCAGTGCGATTATGCCCCTGTTATCATCTGATAACATCGGTACTAATGCACAGGTCAGAGACTGTGTTGATGGTATCGCCTCGAGACTGTTTGATGGTGTTGAGCGTGTGTCTTGGTCTAACGTGCGAATAGTGGCACAATCCACTGCTTTCACTCGGGAGACTGAGGGTGTCGATTCTGATGGGTATATTGCTCGGATGAATGAGATACTACGCCAGATGGCTACCACATCGTATAAAAACGATTTTGGTAACAGTCAGACTGCGCATGTGCTTGGTGCTATTGAGTCAACAGGCGGTGAGTTAGATAAGGCTGAATCTAAACAGGTTAAGTCTGCTCAAAAATTATCATCTGATAATAAGGAGCCTAAGACACCGGATGCGCAAGTGCATAAGGCTGGCGATACTATTCTGAGAGCGTTGAGTGGTGATATTAAAATCACTGGTCAGGCAGGTTTTGATAAGTTGGTGGGTGATTTGGCTGAGGCTATTGAAACTTATCAGATTAATCAGAATGTCAGCGAGTCGATAGACACACCGGTTGAATTAGAAATGTAGGATTTGGGGACAGGAGACTGTCCCCTTTTTCTGTTTTTTTTGTTGTTTTTTTTATCATCTGATAATGGGGTGTTTTGGGGTGCGATTTTGCCGGTTGACAGATGGTGCTAGGTATGCTAGTATATATGTATGGATAAAAATAGATTAATCATGTTGAACGGTGCGGAGTATGTGGATATTGCGACACTTGAGGAGCAACGCAGAGTTCCTATTATCAAGATAGGTAGCGTTAAGTTATCATCTGATAATCAGGGTGGGCGTTCTGGTCGGGTTAAGACTGTTTATAGATGTCCGATTCTGCTTCAACGTGAGATAAAGGAGGGCGGATAATATGCCTATAGTACAGCAGTTATTCCTACTTGTAGTGGGTGTAATTATTGGGGGTGTTAGTGTGTATGCATACTTGTACCCTAAGTTAGACAAGATGGTCAAGTGGAAAGACAACGTTGTTCGTAGTCTTCCGCCTCGTGATATTCCTACAGGTGAGTTTCCTGTGGTGAGAAGAAAGGAGGTGTGATGGGAGGCTACAAAGAAGTGGATCGTTTGTTGACCGAGTTAGCGGATGATTTGGAACTTGCACGTGATACGTGTGAGAGTCATGTGAAAGCGTTGGCTTCATTGTCTGGTAATTTGCAGGCATTGTATGAATATTTATACAAAGGGGATGAATAATGTCTGTGATACATGGATATTTGAATGATATACCTGATGATTTCGGGCATCGTTGGACTAATAGTGTGGATAATGAGACTGTTGAGTGCCAGTACTGCGGTGATAGTTTCAATTCTAAGCGGTGGTGTACTAACAGGCTTGTTGTGTCCGATCAATTAGACGACATGGATAGAACCATGTCTAAATATTATGGAGAGGAGGTGAATAAGTAATGGAAATTTCTGGTGAAATACATTATGCCAATGTTGAGATTGATTTCGATGTTGACTATTTGGCTGAGACTCTAGCCACAAACCACAGTTTTGTGGATGATGTTGTTATGCACAATTATGTGGATGAACACATGGATGGTGCGATTGAACAGATAGATAGTGTTGTACTGGATGTTGATGAATTGCGTGAACAGATACGTGAGTTATCACCTGATAACAACTATGTGCGGATCAATGACCTGCACACAACCATAAAAGAAGTAGTAGACGCTCGTTTAATCGAGTTGTTTACCAGAATAATAAAGGAGGGCTAGATGCCTGACAAAATGTTATTAATATATACAGCAGATGAGACAATCTGCGAAACAAACCAGCAGATCATCAACGATGTCATACGTTTCTTGAGAGACAACGATGATTGTGATGATGTGAAGCAAAAATTTAAAGATTTTGAATCTTCACTAATAAAGGAGGGCTAAATGCCTGAGATAGAACAACAAACATTGTTACAACTGATTCATGTATTTGAATTGCATGGATTGAGACAATGGCATGAAAGTATTTTCCACGAGTTAGTGGATTTAACAGAGGAGGGCTAATGGGTATTGAAGATGAACTCACGTTCCATTCTTTGGACACACCAGAGGGTGATGCATTGTATAACGAGATGTACGGCTACTATCGTTGCGGTATTTGCAACAAGAGAACAAGCCGGCATCCATCTGTGCGTAGTAGAGATGGGGTGAAGATATGTCGGAAATGTTAAATGATTACGGACATAGGTGGACTAGTAGTTTTGATGGTGAAACTGTTGAGTGCCAGTATTGTGGCGACTCATACAATAGTAAACGCTGGTGTAATAATCAGTTAGTGGTGTCTGATCAGGATGTAGATGTGGATGATCAGATGTCTAAGTATTACGAGGTTTAAAGATTAGCATCGGTGTTAATACCTGTATTGATTCCGGTGGTAGTTTTACGGTGTTACTACTGATATACTATTAGTAGTTACAAGTGTGTAAATTGCACACGTTTATATAGAGAGGAAATACAAATGGAAATGAAAGGTGAAGTCAATGTGTATCACACGGTTGACGAATACTTTGAGGTCGAGTGTGAACTCGATATGGATAAAGTGGCAGAAGAACTCTGTCAAGAACACAACTTAGTGGATGATACTGTTCTGCATGCACATGTAGAAGACTATTGTGATAAATATGTTGCTGACCGTGTGTCAGAGCGTGTTGAAGAAGAATTAGCAGAGAGAGATACTACTGCTAAGGATGCGTCAACAGGTTTAACTCCCGATGAACTGGTGGATGTAGTCAACAGTCTTGTTGATGAGCGTTTAACATCCTTGTTCAAACGACTAGCAGAGGGGCTTTAATGTCCGACAAAACTAGACGACCACAAGTAGGTGAACACATCTACTACAGGACATTCGGTTCGTCTGTCCGATATGTCTTGGTGACTGATGTTTACGATGACATTAAGAATGGGCGAGCAGGTTTCGACTGTGTTGATGACAGAGGTGGAACCTACTGGGGGTATGACGATCAAGTGATCCGTTACCCTGAGAAGGTAGAGAACAGGGGTAAGTATGAGCGAAATAAGTAATGTTGCTTCTTGGTTTAGAGCGCTCGGAGATGAGGCAAAGAAAAGAACTGGTGAAAGAAACTACAGAGAGAGTCAACTGTTTCATCTTTTAGCAGATGTCATAGCCGAGTTTACTGACATGGAGCAAGTAAAAGTAGCCCTAATATCTCGTGTTGATTGGGTTGATTTGATTCAAAGTCTGGAAACAGAAACAGGGATAGATTATCCCGAATTATAAATAGAGAGGAGACTGTATGAATAATACGGTTCTTGAAAGAAGCGAGGCGTTTTATGCTCGTGAAATAATGGGTGATGCTGGGGCTTTGTTCCCTGTGCATTATCCAGCAGCACAACATCATTGTCTGCGAAGAGAAGACGCTCACATCCCTGTGATTGAGAGCGGCGTTTACAAGGGTGAACCTTTATACAAGTTCGTTGTCCGTGAGGACACGGGGCGTGTAGTCGGGTTACACTCAGGGAAATACCCAGAGGTTGATGGATACCAGATGCTTGCTGATATGGCAGACATGATGTTCCCTGCATCAACTACTTCTTGCACCTTGTGGGGTGACGGTGAGAAAGTCGCTGTCACTCAGGAACTAGAAGGAGGAACTATTGATCTAGGCGGTGGGGATAAAATCCAATCCCACCTAGTGTGGATCAGTTCCTTAGATGGTTCTTGGTCAACGAGTGTGTATGACATGCAACGCAGGTTCTTCTGCCAAAACCAACTGGTAGGTAAACCTTTATTGAAGGTGAGACACACAAAGAATCATGACGACATCTTTGAGATGAAAGCCACGATACTTAAGGAAGCGGCTGAACAGGCGCTTGCTTGGCAGGGTAAGGCTCTCGCTTTGAAGGAGCAACCTATGATTGATTTGGAGTTCTTTGAATTAGTCAATGAGTTGATACCTATTGAGAATGATATGTCTACTCGTAAAGAAAACTCTGTCCGTACTGCTAGAAGTGCGATGCTTCGCAGGTGGGAAATGGAGACTAAAGAGTGGGGTGCCGGTAACGGTTGGCTCGCTTGGAACGCTATTCAAGGTGCTGAACAGCATACTGTTAACGCTGGACGTAACCGTGATAAGGCTAAGTCATTGCAGAAGGCTCTTGAAGGTAAAACACCTTTGGCTAACAAAGCAATGGAATTGATACTGGCTCAATGATTGCAAAAATATTATTGGTCGGTGCTTTGGGAGTGGCAGGGGCGTGTTTCCCTGTCACTTCCACTAGCCGAGTTCAAGTGCCTGTTATCACAGTGCCTACTTCAA
>Ga0080013_1005636_pt1 | contig 11552 bp, 13 predicted proteins | sample ETNvirenome_6_85_FD_69236 | JGI IMG/M metagenome (GOLD analysis project Ga0080013, IMG submission 69236) | Marine viral communities from the Pacific Ocean - ETNP_6_85 (SPADES assembly) (version 2) | ecosystem: Environmental > Aquatic > Marine > Oceanic | place: Pacific Ocean | collected 2013-06-19
CCTACGCGATCAGAATCTAACCTACTTTGGACACCTATTATACGCATGGAATATAGCTATGAGATTATTTCTTTTATCCTTGACTGCTGTGGTACATGGCGTATTACCCTCTATCTGGGTCCGTTCAGTGTCTGATAAGGTGCATGAGATGCACTCAGACCTCCCCTAATGCCCGCCATGAAGGTTAAAGGGGGTTGGCGCTGGGGTAAGACGGGTAAGGTCTATAAGACACGTCAGGAGGCCATACAGCAAGGCACAAGAATGAATAAGAAGAGGAAAGGGTAATGGACCCAAGAGAAAAGCGAGAGGATGAAACTTGGGCTGAGTATGGTGCAAGAATGGCTGGTATGGGTATCGCACCTGTGGATAATATGTTAGCAGGTGGTTTCCCGAATATACCTGCATTTCCTAGCTGGGGTGACTTCGCACCAGATGTAAAAGATTACGCTAAAGATAAGGGTTGGGTTACTCCTGGGGGTTTCGGATCATACTTTCTTGATCCAACGAAAGACTTGAACCTATTACCTGACGTACCCCCCGGAGGTCAGTACCATAGTGCAGTTGAGGAGGGTATGGGTACTACGCCAGACTTGGCGATGACTAGGTTTGAGAGGAGTAAACTCCAACTACCCATAGGCCCACTTAATCCATTACCTGATTTAAATGTACCTGCCTTTACTCCGTTAGGTCCGACAAGACAGGTTCCTGCTCGTATTACGCCAACAATTGGTCCAGCTAATGATCCTGTATATGACTTATCAGCTACTGATTCTGTCTTTACGGGTGAGGAAATACCGGTTGCTGCCGGACCGGGCTGGGGTTTAAACATATCCCCTGATTCTGTTGGTGTATCTTGGGGAGTACCCAAGGATTTACCTACTCAAGATCCAACTGGTGGTATAAGCTGGCCTGATAAAGGTCCAGTAGACCTACCTGTAAGCGACATTGTTGAAGATATTATACCTCTTCCCGGTATACCTGAAGGTCCATCTCAAGGTGAGATTGATGTGGAAACTCAGATAGATACATTCTCTGAGTTGGGCGATCCTACTGGTGGACTGGCTGCAACTGATCCTAATCTACAGGGAGTTACTCCTTTTAGCCAGGCTTCGCAAACTTCATCACTTACTCCTTTTGCACCTTCTGGACGCACGATTTATGACAAAGGACCGGGTTCGTGGGGTTTAGATTATCCATCTAATATGTCTACTGGAGTACCGACCATTATTGGTGGTACAGAGGATGATGCTGGTGATGACTTTTTCGGGGATGACGATGTTTCTGGTGACTATTCTCAGGTTTTAGCTGATGCTGGTATGGCTGAAGTTCCAGCGATGAGTCAAGCAGATTACGATCCTTATAGTGGTATTGGAACTGGTGGTGGTACCGTTGATTTTACTCACCCGCCATCGGGTGGCCTTGGTACAACTACAACAGTAGACCTTCGACCAATTGCTGCGATGGCACTCCCCGTAGGTCCAGCCTTATCAGTTGCGGGAAAAGCTGCTGGTGCGGGTTACAGTGCATTAGCTAAATCGCTAGCAGCTAAAGCTGGTTATGATCCTACTAAACGAGGATTTTTAGGCACGTCACTAGCTGCTATGCTCGCAGCTGCGGGTGTAAGATCTTCTGGTAAAGGAGCCACTAAAGCTGGACAAGAACTAGTTGAACTTGTCTGGGATGACGATCTAGGGTTGATGCCAATGGCAGTAAAAGCAGGTACAAAACTAGGTGGTATGGTTGTGACGAAAGCGCAGGCTTTGAAAATGATGGCCAGTTCTAACCCACTGTCGGCTTATGCACAGCACGTGGCTAAGGCTATGAAGGGTACTAAAGGTGTGGCAGCATTACCCGGAAGTTTAGCAGCAGCCACTGAGTTACAGAATCAAGGTATTAATATTAGTGCTGCAGATGTTTCTGAGATGATCTCTCAAGTAGATACATTTAAAGATATACCAGCAGCCCCAGCTAAACCAGCAGGACCAACACCTGCTGAAATAGCAGCAGCAGCGCAAGCAGAGAAAGACAAGCAAGCCCAAATAGCAGCAGCAAATGCAGCAGCAAATGCATTAGCAGCAGCCAACGCTAGAGCGAAAACGGCAGCAGCAAACAGGGCTAAGGTTGCAGCCCAGAAAGCAGCAGCAGATGCCCAGAGAAAAGCTAATCTTGCAGCCCAGAAAGCAGCAGCCAGGCGAACTGCATTAGCACGACAAGCATTAAAAGACTCCAGAGCAGCAGCAGCCAGAGCAGAGAAAGCATCGGCAGCACAGGCAGCGAAAGCAAGAGCCAAAGCAAAAGCAGTGCTTGACAAAGCGAAGTCAAGTGATCGTGGTGGGCCATCTCAGGCTGAGATTAATGCAGCAATAGAAGTAATGTCTCAGGTAGATACGTTTGGTGGTGGTAGCCTGGGTCTGGATGGTGGTGGTTTTGATCCGCAGGGTGGGAAATCTGGCTCTTCAGGAATGGGTGTCTGGACATAACAAGGTGAAATAATATGGCATGGATTAATGGACAATGGGTAGAAGATAAGCGCTGGACGGACATATTTAATCCGGGTTCTTTAAATCCTTCTACAGGTTACGATAAAGGTCCGGGTTCCCTCGAACCTACTCAGCCAGTGACTTCAACTGGGTATCCGGGTGGTTTTAGCCCGGGCTACTGGCAGGATGGGGTCTGGCATCCGAGTGGAAAAGAGATCGCAACAGATCATTTTTTAGGACCATTGAAAGACATTTTAGGTACTGAAGGTGTACAACCCGATGATCCATATTCAGGCATGGGCGATTCTCCCGGTCCGGGCGGTGGTATGCAGTCGAGTATGCTATCACCAGCCCCGCAACCCCGTTTCGCAGCAGGTTATACTGGGGATACTTCCCTAGATGTTATTCGTGGGCAGACACCACCTACTTGGATACAAGGCCCACCCTTTATGCCGGGACCGCAGCCACCTTTTGGTGATAGGCCGGGTATGCCTAACCTACCACCTCAGATGAATCCACCGGGGTATAGTCGTGGACCACAGATGCAACCTCCTTTTGGTGGTGGTCTGGGTGGTATAGATCCGTGGCAACCTGTACAGACTCCTGAATGGCAACAATTTCCACAGCCACCTCAGTTACCCCCATCGCCACCTCAGATGTATCCTCCGATGGATATACCCAGATTAAGGCCAGAACCTGGGATGCAGCCTCCTAGACCTCCGGTAATGCAGCCACCACAGGTAACACCTCTACCTCCAGAGTGGGCTAGACCTATGCCTCCTACTCCTCCGGGTGACGTTATTCATGGACCTATACCTCCACCCCCACCAAGTATTGGTGATGTTTGGGAACCTATGCCTCCACCAAGGCCACCAGTTCTTCCGCCTGATATAATCTATGATCCGCCACCAGTCGTCCTACCACGTACAGACCATGAGTTCAATGTCGCGCAGAGGGAAAAAACTAAAGCACGACTGGCTCAAGATAGGGCGAAGACGAAAAAGCATTATGCTACGTTAAGGGCGAAAGGAGCAAGCAAGCAAACAATAGCGAAGGCTAAAGCTAAATCAAAAGCAAGAAGCAAAAAGATAAAAGCACAGCATCCAAAGCGCACGACTAGAGTAATTATTAATTAAATGACAATACTTCAAGACAAATTCATTGAACATTATGTACTGACTGGCAACGCCACGCAGTCAGCTATCCATGCGGGTTATTCTGAAAAGACAGCCAAGGTAAAAGGCTCACAACTAAAGGCGCAGTTTACAAATGAAATACATGAAGCAACTCAGAAGTTACTCGCAGACAAAGTGCCTGCTGGTTTACGTTGGCTTAGTGAACTGGCTGAATCGGCTGAGTCAGAGTCGGTTAGACTCGGTGCTGTCAAAGACCTCCTTGACAGGGCTGGACTTAAACCGGTCGAAAGAATCGAAACAACAACCATAGAGTCAATGTCGAAAGAGGAAATAGAAAGGGAACTAGATGCCCTCCTCAAGCACTAGGGCAGTAGAACTCCTACGGGAGTTAAGGCAGAGGGAGCGGTTCAACAGGATCAATTCCTATGATCCCTACCCTTACCAGCAGAAGTTCCATGAGACAGGAGCAGAAGCTAATCAGCGACTGTTAATGGCTGCTAACCGTATAGGTAAATCCTACTGTGGTAGCGCGGAACTTTCTTATCACTTAACTGGGTTATACCCAGAGTGGTGGAAAGGACGGGTATACCATCAACCTATCATAGCATGGGCAGGTGGAGTCTCCAACGAAACCACAAGAGACATTGTACAATATGAGTTATTGGGTTCTCCTGATGACCCAGAGGCTTTTGGCTCAGGTACTATTCCTCGATCTTATATAATAAAAACTGAGAGGAAACCTGGGGTACCGAATGCTAAATCCGTAGCCTTAATAAGGCACGTCAGCGGTGGGAACTCTTCTTTATTCTTCAAAGCCTATGAGATGGGTGTAGAGAAGTGGCAAGGACGTAGTGTAGATTGTATCTGGTTAGACGAAGAACCTAGCCGAGACATCTACTCACAGGCTGTTACCCGTACTTTGGACCGTAGAGGCATGGTGTATATGACCTTTACGCCCGAACAAGGCATGACAGAAACCGTTGCGTCCTTCATGAACAACCTGCAGCAAGGTCAATCTTTGACAAATGCTACATGGGATGACGCATCTGAGAAAGTAATGTCGCAAATGGGACAGAAAGGACATCTGAATGAGGATGTCATGCAGCAGATTCTGTCCAGTTACAGTCCTCACGAAAGGGAAATGAGGCGATATGGCAGACCATCCATTGGTTCTGGCCTTATATTCCCAATAAATGAAGAGAAATTAATGACTGATCCTGTCCATATAGAGGATCATTGGCCTAGAATAGCAGCAATAGACTTCGGGTGGGACCATCCTACGGCAGTTGTATGGTGTGCTATTGATAGAGATGCGGAGATGTTCTATGTCTATGACTGTTATAGAATGTCCAAGGCGTCACCCGCAGTTCACGCTCAAACTATACGGGGTAGACCACACTTTATCCCCATTGCTTATCCCCATGATGGTAATAGACGGGACTCTATGGGTAATCCTGGCCTTGCTGACCAGTACCGTAATCTAGGTTGCAACCTAAGACTGGATCATTTTACCAATCCACCCGCATTAGGGGAGAATAAGGGTGGTAATAGTATAGAAGAAGGTATCATGGCTATGCTTCAAAGCATGGAGAATGGCAAATTCAAGGTGTTTTCCACGCTCTCAGACTGGTTTGAGGAGTTCAGAATGTACCACAGAAAAGGTGGTAAAGTGGTTGCTTTAAGGGATGATATCATGTCTGCAACCCGTTATGCGTACCAATCACAGCGATTCGCCGTATCTGGTAAAGACCCGACATGGACAAAGGATATAGAATACAGAAATTATGGCATCATCTAAACTAACAGACGACGAACTGATCTCCAGAGTAAACAGTGAAATAGCTGATGCTATCGGCTATAACGATACTGTTTCCGATCAGCGGGAAAAGGCTATGGAGTATTACTATGGCCTTCCCTTAGGTAATGAAGTTGACGGGAGAAGCCAGTATGTAGACTCCTCAGTCATGGATACCATTGAATGGATCAAGCCTTCTCTGATGAGAGTATTCGCCAGTGGCGACGAGATGGTTACGTTCGCTCCACACGGACCAGAAGATGTAGAGTCTGCTAAACAGGCTACGGATTATGTGAATTATATCTTCACTAAAGATAATCCCGGTTGGGAAATCCTTTATACATGGTTCACAGATGCTCTACTACAGAAGAATGGTATTGTTAAATGCTGGTGGGACGAGTACGAAGACTGGAACAGGGAAGAATACAACGGTCTTGATGAGCAGGAGTTCAACGCTCTTGTCATAAGCCCAAGTATAGATATCGTAGAACATACACCTTACCAAGATGACTACGGTATGAAACACGATGTTGTTCTGTCTCGTCAGTCTTATGTTGGTAAAGTCAGGATAGAGAACGTACCACCTGAAGAATTCCTGATCTCCAGAGAAGCTAAGTCTATAGAGGATGCACGTTTTACCTGTCATAGAGTATTAAAGACTTTATCTGAGTTAAGGATCATGTATCCTGATGAAGACCTCGATCCTCAAGACCTTGGTAGTGGCGAAGACATGCACTCCTATGATGAGGAAAGACTTGCACGATTCGAGTTTGATGATTCCAGAGGATTACCCTGGAGTGACGGTAACGTAAGTTCTGAGGATGACTCATTAAGAACTTACTGGTTACATGAATCATTCATGCGGATGGATTATGATGATGATGGCATTGCAGAATTAAGGAAGGTATGTTCGGTTGGTCAGAAAGTATTAGCCAACGAACCTATTGACCGTATACCGTTCGTCAGCCTTACTCCGATAAAGATTCCGCATAAGTTCTTTGGTATGTCTATTGCTGATCTTGTTATGCCGATTCAGGAAATTAAGAGCGTCCTGATGCGTAACCTCATGGATAACATGTATAACCAGAACTTTGGTCGGTACGCAGTCCTTGAAGGACAAGCGAACCTGGACGACCTCTTGACGCAACGCCCAGGCGGTGTAGTTAGAGTTAAGTCACCGAATGCTATCATGCCTTTGGCTACCCCACAGTTAGAGCAGTCATCCTTCTCGATGCTCGACTACCTTGATAACCTGAGAGAATCAAGAAGTGGCGTAAACAAATTCAGCCAAGGCTTGAATGAAAATGCTTTGACATCACATACCACAGCTACTGCTGTCTCTGCAACTATGACAGCAGCACAGTCGAGAGTAGAGTTGATCGCACGATGTTTCGCAGAAACTGGTGTTAAAGAATTAATGAAAACTATTTATGAACTCGTCCTGAAGAATCAGGATCACCAACGAGTCATAATGCTTAGAAACAAATGGGTTCCTGTCCGACCTGATATGTGGAAAGACCAGTACGACTGTACTGTTTCCGTAGGTATCGGGAATGGCAACAGGGATCAACAGCTTATGCACCTCACAACGATGTTACAGTTTGCTGGGGATGCAATGCGTGGTGGACTAAAGATTATTAATGAAAAGAATATGTACAATATGGGAGCAGCACTCATAAAGAACATGGGCTTCCAGAATGTTGATGATTTTCTTACTGATCCAGATTCTGTACCACCACAGCCTGATCCACGCGAACAGATGGAACAGGCCGAGATGCAATTAAAACAGAAAGAACTAGAGATTAAAGCTGCTGACATACAAGTCAAACAAATGAAAATCCAACAGGACGCTGCCGAAGCACAGGTCGACGCGCAACTTAAAGTTGCAGAATTGAAACTGGAAGCTGAACAAGGCAGAGGTGTAGCACTTGGATAAAGAATTAAGAGAAGCTAAAGCAAAATCACTACTCTCTGACGAACTATTTAATGAAGCATTTAGTATGCTTGAAACAGATATCAAAGATACTTGGTACAGAACAAGTCTCAATGATACCGAAGCCAGGGAACAAGCCTGGTTATCCTTAAGACTTCTTGAGCGGATACGTCTACATCTAACCAGTATTATAGAATCTGGCGATATGGCGAGGAAACTTGGGAAACATCAATTATAGGAGCAAAAAATGGCGGACAATCAAACGAATCCCCACGTTGTCGAACAACATCCTGTCACTGGCCCAGAAAGTATTGGAGCAGCGCAGGAGGCACTTCTAGGATTACTGGACTCAGAAGAGCAGCCAGCCGAAGAAGAGCAACCGTCTGAAGAAACTCAAGACGTAGAGGCATCTGATGAAGCAATTGAAGATTCTGAAACTGAAGAAGTCGAAGAAGAGGAAGAATCTGAAGATGTTGATGATGATGAATCTGAAGAATCCGAGGAAGAAGAAGTTGAAGATGAGGACGAGTCGGAATCCACGGTCTATACTGTAAAGGTAAACGGACAAGATGTGGAAGTCTCCGAAGACGAACTCATTAAAGGCTACTCTCGCCAACAGGATTATACTCAAAAAACCCAGCAACTAGCTGAATATAAAAGACAACTTGACGGTGCTGCACAACAGTACCAGCAAGAACTATCTAATACTCAGCAGGTGCGGGCGCAGTACGTTGACGCTCTAGCTACAGCTATTGAAGGTAATTATACCCATCTCCAGCAGTTTGCTAACGTTGACTGGGAACGGCTTAAAACCGAAGACCGTGAAGAGTATCTGACCAAGCGTGACGATTATCGTCAGGCACAGGAAGGTATCGAGCAGTTGAAGGTACAAGCTGGTCACGCTCAACAGCAGCAACAGCAAGAGATGCAAGTTCAACACCAGCATTTGTTACAGGAAGAACATGCCAAGATGGTAAGTATCTTACCAGAATGGAATGATCCTAATACACAGAGAGCGATAGCAAAAACTATTTCAGAGTTCGCCTTAACTAAAGGTTATACTCAGGAAGAACTATCGCAGTTGGTGGATCACCGCTCTATACTTGTTCTTATGCAAGCTAAGGCTTATGAAGATATGACTCGGAAACAGCATGAGGTTCGTGCTAAGAAGGTCAAGAATAAGCCGAAGGTTGTAAAGACAAAAGCCAAGCGGGAGAAAGCTGAAGTAAGCCAGGGCAAACGTAAAGCAAAACTCAAACGTCTTCGTAATACAGGCCACGTCGATGACGCAGCTTCGTTACTGGAAGATTTACTTAAATCCTAATAAGGAGAAACAATAATGGCAATTGCTACAAATACGTCACTGACGTATAGTTCCGTTGCGATTCGTGAAGCCTTATCTGACGTGATCTACAATATCGCGCCAATGGATACCCCATTTATGTCCGGTTGCTCCAAACAGACGGTAGATAATACTTTCTTTGAATGGCAAGTCGACTCTATTACTGCTGGTGCAGTTAATAGAAACATAGAAGGCGACGACAGCATTGCTGCTGACGCCAGGGTACTCCCAACGCGACTTGGTAATTACTGCCAGATAGCGCAGTACGTTAATCAAACTTCAGGAACTGATGAAGTTGTAAACTATTCTGGTCATGGCAAGCATCAGGCTTACCAGTTGGCTAAAAATGGCAAGCGCATGAAGCGCGATATGGAAGTTATGTTACTTCAGAATATCGTTCGCGCTGCCGGTGACTCAACCACAGCCAGAGCATCGGCTGGTGTTCCTGCTTGGCTTGCAACCAACTATGTATCGATGAATCCTTCATCGGGTTCACCGGCTGCTGGTACATCAGGTACGACTGCGATGACAGAAGCTAGTGCCACTGCTTCTATTACGGAAGCTGGCATTAAGAATGTCATCAAAGACACCTATGAAGCGGGTGGTTCAGCAGATTTAATTCTGTGTCCGCCTACCATCAAACAGGCTATTTCCGACCTGGCACAGTCTGTATCATCTCTTCGTACTAATACGAAAGGTGATGCACCTGCCCATGTTGTGGCTGCTGTCGATGTATATGTGTCCGATTTCGGCACGTATCGCATCGTTGCTGACCGTAACATGCACAGCACAGAGCATGTCTTCTTCTTAGACATGGACTTCTGGGCTATCGGTTGGCTACGGCCTTTCCAGACTGTCGAACTTGCGAAGACGGGCGATGCCATCAAGCAGTTGTTGCTTGCTGAATTCGGACTAATCGCTAAGAACGAGAAGTCAAGCGGAATCCTCGCGGATTGTGCTGCATAAGTAGGTATTTAAAGGGGGTGGGGCAACCTGCCCCCTCTTACCCATCGGAGTAAAAATGAAGAACACAGACAAAGAACTTGAGAAAGCTGCTGGAAGAATGCTCAAGGGTACAGCACCTAAAGCTAAAAAAGCACCTACTCCTAAAGGAAAAGGTGGTAAATTTGTTAGCGCAAAAGAACCTACTGATGCGATAGGCTGGCTGAAGAAAGCGTATGTTGATAACGATCCTAAAGATGGCGCACCTAAAGTAGGGAACATAGGCTATGTCTAAGAAAACAGTTTTAGATTATTCCGGTCACAGAAGGACCGACCTGCATGTTGATGAAGCTGATGATAAGTTTACCATCAACACCGTACAGGATGCGGAACCTATTGTAAAAGAAAACAAAAGAAGGTACAACGAGTATGGTGATAAGCTGTCTATGGGCAAGCGCGGAGAGTGGCACCATGCAGCCTCTATTCCCTTTAATATATGGGAACAGTGGATGAAAGACACGAATGGGGCTATTGAAAAGGACTCCAAGTTGCTTGCAAGGTATCTGAATGATCCTGACAACAAGTTTTTCAAAGTAGCACCAACAAATATCTAAAGGTATATATTATGTATAGACGAAGCGATGACGGTAGTTTTAACCGATGGGACGTGCAGAGTGTCATAACAGTAGGTTCTTCTGCTGCTGCCACGAATGTCACGTCTGCAAAAATCCTGGGTATCCATACAGATGGGGAGATTTACTTTAACTTCTCTTCGTCTTCAAGTGCATCTGTTAGCACAGCAAATGATCTGAAACTTGCTGCTGGCCTTACATTTATTAACGTACCTAAGTTTTCTGGCTCTGGTGTATCGCAGTATATGCACCACCAGAGAGTAGGCAGTTCTAATGTAAGCATGAGGCTTGTTCACGTCTAATGGCGATTAGTACGTTTGCAGAGTTAAAAACTGCTGCAGCCAACTGGTTAGACAGAAGCGACTTAACTGACAGGATACCAGAATTTATAGCACTGGCGGAAGCCCGGTTCAACCGGATTCTTCGGATCAGGTCTATGGAAACTGTATCTACTGCTATTACCACTACTGCTGGTACTAGGGAGTATGACCTGCCTAGTGGATATGTACAGATGAGAGAGTTTCATCTTACAACTGATCCTTTAACTTCTCTGGCGTATATAACTCCAGAGATGATGTCCAGACTATGGGCTGGTAGTGGCACTGGTAAACCCCAGGTATATACAATTATAGGGGAGAAGGTAAGGTTAGGTCCAAGCCCAGGTGCTGTGTATACAACTTCCATGTTGTATTACAAGACATTTGATGCACTGGGCGATAGTAATACAACCAGTACAATGCTGACTAACAACCCAGATATATACTTATATGGTGTACTATTGGAGGCAGAACCATTCCTGATGAACGATCAGCGAGTCCAACTATGGGCGACTGCGTTCAGACAGGCGATAGCAGATGTACAAGACCAAGATAATAAAGACCGTCATTCTGGTTCTGAAATGAGAGTGATGAATACCGGTGGATATCCCTAAGAGGTAACTAACAATGTCATTAAGTAATTTTGCAGTAACACAGGGTGGTGGAACAGATACCGTAACCACTACTATGATTCTTGACGGTACGATTGCTAATGCAGATGTAGCATCTGATGCAGCCATTGATGTCAGTAAAATTAATCTCGGTAACACTGTGGAGATGGAAACTTCTTCTGGCGACCAGATATTTGAAATGGATAATAATGCTGCCAACTCTTCAAATTTCCAAATTAACAATGGCGCGGGTAATGCTAGGACTGACCTATATTTAGATGGCAGTGCCGTTATTACACTGAAAGGTCAAAGTGTAGGGATTGGTGATACCAGCCCTTCATACGCTCTTGATGTCAATGATACC
>Ga0080013_1005637_pt1 | contig 11550 bp, 10 predicted proteins | sample ETNvirenome_6_85_FD_69236 | JGI IMG/M metagenome (GOLD analysis project Ga0080013, IMG submission 69236) | Marine viral communities from the Pacific Ocean - ETNP_6_85 (SPADES assembly) (version 2) | ecosystem: Environmental > Aquatic > Marine > Oceanic | place: Pacific Ocean | collected 2013-06-19
GAAATGGAAACTGCTATTGACAATGCGGCTGACGTAGATGCTTTAGCAACTCTTTATGCTTATGTTAATACAGGCACAGAAGAAAATCCTGTTATGGAAAGACCATTAGGCGAGTGGCCTGAATTGGAGGTTTAATGCCTTTAATTTTACCAGGAAACGTAGCATCAGCAACAGCATCAACAACATATGATGTAGATAACTCATGTAGGTTTAATGATGGTGATAGTGCTTATATGCACAAAACTTGCGGTAGTGCTTTTGATACGGATAAATGGACTATTAGTCTATGGTGTAAAAGAGGTGCTTTAGGTATAGAAACAAGATTAGTCTCTTGCGATAATGATGATGGTTCAGATGATGATTGTTTAAAGTTTCAAGCAACAGATCAATTAGAATTTACTATTTATGATGGTGGATATACAGGAACTTTAAAGACAAATGCAGTATATCGAGATATTTCCGCCTGGTACCATATCGTAGCAGTTTGGGATTCTGGAAATGCAACTGCTGGAAATCGTATGCGTCTGTATGTCAATGGAACAGAAGTTACAAGTTTTGCAACAGATACTAATCCAGCCGAAGATGCTAATGCTACTTTTGGAAATACATCACATCCGATTGAAATAGGTAGGAGAGGAACAAATGGAACACAGTATTGGGATGGATATTTAGCCGAAGTTGCAGTTTGTGATGGACAAGCTTATACCGCATCAGACTTTGGAGAATTTGACGAAGATTCACCTACAATTTGGAAACCGAAAGATGTATCAGGATTAACATTTGGCACATCAGGATTTTATTTAGATTTTGAAGCTAGTGATAATTTAGGCAACGATGCAAATGGTGGAACAGATTGGACAGAAACTAATCTAGACGCAACAGATCAAGCTACAGATACACCGACTAATAATTTTGCAACTATGAATCCATTAGATAATTATTATGCTAATTCAACTTTTTCAGAAGGTAATTGTACAATAGTACAAGGTTCAAGTACATATGCTCATAATTTATCTACAATAGCAGTTACCGCTGGGAAGTGGTATGCAGAAGCAAAATTAACAACAGATTCGGAACATGCTCTTGTAGGAATAACAGATACTCCAGCTATAAGCGTACTTGTTAAAATACTTGGTAGTGCTGCTCATGACTATTCAATTAAGCAAGCAAATGGAGATTTATTTAATAATGTTGGAGATGATCCATCAAATGATGCTACAAATTATGCGGCTGCTTATGCTCAAAATGATATTATAGGAATAGCTTTGGATTGCGATAACAATAAATTATATTTTTCAAAAGGTGGTGCATGGTCTGATGGTTCTGGTTCTTGGGATAGTACAACTTTTAATGCTTCAGTTGGAGCAATAACTATTACAGCACCAGCAAGTACAGATAATGGTCATTATTTTTTTGCTAGTGGAGATTATGGTGGTGCAGTATGTAATTGGGAGTGGAACTTTGGAGGATGTCCACCAAATACCATTTCATCAGGAAATGCAGATGCAGATGGTTATGGAAATTTTGAATACGCAGTACCTAGTGGCTATTACGCATTATGTACTAAAAACATCGGAGCATATGGAGGTTAAATGGCAGCTTATACAACAATAGACAATCCAGGAGCATATTTTAATACTGTTCTTTGGACAGGTAATGCAACAACTTCTACAGCTATTACAGGTGTAGGATTTCAACCTGATATGACTTGGATTAAAGAAAGAAGTCAAACTAGAAGTCATGTACTTTTTGATGTAGTTAGAGGTGCAACAGTTCAACTTAATCCAAATGATTCAGCAAGTGATGCTACTGTTGCTGAATCTTTACAAAGTTTTGATGCTGATGGTTTTACAGTTGGTGATGCTACAAGTGTAAATGAAAGTGGAGAAACCTATGTTGGTTGGAACTGGAAAGAATCTGCAACTGCTGGGTTTGATATAGTTTCATTTACAGGAAACGACACAGCAAGAACAATAGCACATTCACTTTCGGCAGTTCCAAAAATGATGATATTTAAAAATACAGGCTCTAGTAGTTCGGAGTGGCCTGTTTATCATGGTGCGAATACATCAGCACCAGCAACAGATAGATTATTTTTAAGTGGTACTCATGCTACAGGAGACAACTCAACATTTTTTAATGATACTGCTCCGACTTCTTCTGTGTTTAGTGTAGGAGATAGTAGTGATGTTAATGAAGCTAGTGAAATTACTATCTCATATTTATTTGCAGAAAAACAAGGTTTCAGCAAGTTTGGCTCATACACCGGCAACGGAGATGCTGATGGAACATTTATTTACACAGGATTTAGACCAGCTTTTGTTATGGTTAAAGAATCGTCAACTACTAATAGTTGGAGAATATTAGACAATAAAAGAAGTCCAATTAATGTTGCTAATCTAGCTTTAAAAGCAGATATGTCAAGTGCTGAATTTACAGCCGACCATGAAACTGACTTTTTAAGTAATGGCTTTAAAGCTAGAACAAGTGATTCAAATATTAATAGAAGTAGTGGAACATACATCTACATGGCTTTCGCAGAAGCACCATTCGTAAATTCTAATGGAGTACCTTGTAACGCGAGATAAACCTTATAGATTATTAATTAAATCTCAATGGCACGTATTAATTTTAAGAACTTTACACCTAGAGATAAGCCCAGAAAAAGACCCAGACGACATAAAAAGAATTTAAATAAATCAGAAAAAAGAATGAAAAAACGAAAATATAGAGGACAAGGAAGATAATGGTAACAACACCAAACACAGTAGCATTAGAGAAAGGTGCAGTTAAAGCTGCTCAACCTGAGCAAACTGCATCTAATAAAGCAACTACATTAATTGAATCATTAATTCAAACTCCTAGTTTACCCTCAGGTACAACTATATCACCCCAACTACAACAAGTTGGTACTAATGAATTAATTACTACTCCTGGGGTAAGTGGTCAAGTTACCGCAGCTACTCCCACAGCAACTGCAGCACCTACAATAGCTGGAGCAGCAGGAACAGCAGCACAAACAACAGCAGCTTCTACAATGCCTACTTATGGGCAATACACAGGGGCAACAGTTGCAGGTGCAACACCTACAATGACAGGGGCAGCAGGGACGGTAACGGCTCCTGCAGTAGCACAAACAGGTACTATTACAGATCCTGCTACAGTTAAAGGTCAACTAGAAGCTTTACAAACAGATGTAACAACTGCATTAGCAGCTGGAGATCCTATGCCTGTATGGGCTAGAGGTGCAGCTAAAGCAACTGAAGCAGCTATGGCTAATAGAGGTATGAGTGCTAGTTCAATGGCAGCTGAAGCATTAGCTGAAGGTATTATGAATGCAGCTGTTCCAATAGCAACAGCAGATGCAGCCTCTTACAAACAAATGATATTCCAGAATTTAGCGAATAATCAACAGGCTGCTATTACAAATGCTCAAGCATATTTAAAAATGGATATGGCTAATTTGTCTAATACTCAACAGGCAAGTTTATCAAATTTACAAGCGAGACAATCATTTTTATTATCTGATCAAGCAGCAGCAAATGCTTCTTATCAATTTAACGCAACAAGTCAAAATCAAGTTAATGAATTTTATGATAATTTAAATTCAACTATAAGCGAACAGAACGCTGTAAGAACTGATACAATGAATCAGTATGCTCAAAGTGAAGCAAATAAAATTTCAGCAATGAATGCACAGAATACAGTAGCAGTAGATGAAGCAAATGCAGCTAGAGAATCTGCAATCAATCAGTTTAATGCTACAGTAGATAATCAAAGACAACAATTTAATGTTAATAATCAAAGAGAGATAGATCAATCTAATGCAGTTTGGAGAAGAGCTGTTAATACTGCAAATACTGCAGCTACTAATGCTACTAATCAAACTAATGCACAGAATTTATTAAACCTTTCTAATTGGGCTGTATCAGCAGCATGGCAACAATGGAGAGATGAAGCTTCATGGGTTAATACTGCTTCTGAAAATGCTCAAAATAGAAATCATAATTTAGCTATGGCTGCACTTGAAAGATCTACAGCAGTAGACTTACAAGATCAAGCTTCTAAAGATTCTATGTATCAAATGATAGGAAAATTTGGATTTGATTTTTTATCTAATATAGGGAAGAAACCTTAAGGAGGAATGAATGGGATTTTTTAGTGGAATAGGAAGTGCAATAGGAAAAGTATTTAAAGGTGCCAGTGCTGCAGTAAAAACCTTTGGTGCAGGTGGAGGTGGAGGTAGCCTCGGTGGTTGGGGAACTGCATTAAATCTTATTGGATCAGTTGGTAGTAGTTTAATGACAAAAAAAGCTGGAGGTTCTGGAGACTGGGCACCAGTAGATACTAGTGCTGGTATAAGGGTACCTGGAACTGGAGATTATAATATGAAATTTGATACAGCTGGTAGTGCTAAATCACCAAATATGAGAATGAAAACAGTTGATGGTGATACATTAAATGCCGAATGGGAATACAGATTAAAAAAAGGTTTAAGAGATAAAAATTTATTTAGTTAAGGAGAAATATGGACGAACTTAAAGAAGCACCAAATAACCCCTTTGATGCACCAGTACCTGGTCAGAGTTTAACTGACAAACCAGGAAGTGCAGCATGGGAACACCCACCACAATATACAAATACAGCTGAAGCAGCTGATTTTATATGGGATCAATTGTCAACTCCTGAATTTTCAGAACAAGTAATTGCTATGTTGGATGCAGGTATACCTGTGGAAGCAATTGCAAGAGTTATATTATTTGGAGGATTTACTGATGGTAAGTGGACTCCTGATGTTGCTTTTATTATTGCTGAACCTGTAATGAAAATGATTGCAACTGTGGGTTTTTTGGGTGGAGTTAAAAAATTTAGAATATCTATAGATGATATGACTAATAAAAATGAATTAAGTTCTATTATGGATATTAAAAGTAAGAAAGAAGAATTTTCAAAAGCTGCTAAGAATATAGCTGAAGATAAACCTAAGATTGAACAAAAAGGATTAATGGCAGCACCGCAACCAGAACAAGAGGAGATGATATAATGGCTATAGATTTTGGAAGAATGTTTAGAAATATCGGAACAGGATACCTTAGTGCAAAAATAGCAAACACAGAAGCTAATGATAAATTAAATGCTGATATACATAAAGCAGCAGGTGTAAATTATTATACTAATACATTACCTGACTGGCAAAAAAAAGAAAGAGTAAGAGAAAGAGAATTTAAACAAATATCAAATTTTTTTGGATCTGATGATGCAGCACATTATTTTGGAGATCAAGGTGCTATAACAGGTGATGGTAATTCCCTTAGTCTAATTTTAGAAACATTAAAAGCAAAAAAATTAGACCCTAATCAATTTAAAAAAGATTTTAAATGGGAAGGTAGTACTTACGAGGAAAGATACCAAAATAGACTTTTAGATATTCAAGACGCAGGGAGAATTGCTACAGGCTTATCAACAGGTTCTTCTAAAATTGGACCTATGACTGTTAAATCACAATTAGAAGGTTTAGGAACTGGCACAGGTACAGGAGTAGCAACAGATACGGGAGTTGAACCAGTTGGTGGTATGTTACCAGGTGGGGAAAAAGAACTTTCAATAACACAAGCTACAAAACCTGAGATAGTAAAAAAATATGGATTAAGTGATATGTTTGGGGCAACCGTGGATAAACGTGGGGTTGAAACTAAATTTAATGCTATAAGTAAAGCTGTTAATGAACTTGGTGGATATGGAAATTCAATACGATTAGCAGATGGTACAACAGAGTTTAGAATTGCAGATGAAATGAGAACTACATCTAATGCACATATTGCAATAGCAGAATATTTTTCACAAAATAGACCAGATATAAATCAATTAGATGCTGCAACTTTAGGACAACAAGAATTAAATAAACAGACAATTACTCCATTTCAAATATTAGCCTCTAATCTTAAAACAGAATATAAACAAGGAGATGCTGGAACTCCAGCAACTTTAGCATTAGGGGGAGAAACAATTGATGCTAATACTACAATGATTGGTGATAAATCTATTAGGCAATTTATAGAAAGTATTTATAATACTGAGTTATTAGATGATGGTTATGGAAATGTAAATTCATCAGTTTTTGCTAAATTTGTAGAAAATATCCCTAATAATTTTGTAATAAATAAAGGTACAGAAAATGAAGAAAAGCTATCAGACGTTCTTAAAAATGCACATGCATTATCAATTTATTATAAAGTTTAACAATGCCAAGAGATATAGGTAATATAATAGATAATAAGTATAATAACTTATCACTAGGTGATAAGGTTATTGCAAATACTATTACAAATAAAAAACCTACTAGAGATATTGGTAGTATAATAGATGATTATATAACTAAAGATGCTTCAGAGATTGTAGGTACAAGTAATATAATACCTGTAGATAGAAATGAAGATAATTCTGTCAAAGTTACATTTGATAATATATATGAAAATAATAAATTAGCAGAAGTAGCTAAAGACTTTTATTATTTTAGAGATCAAGAAAAATTTGAAAGTAATAAAGATGCTATTGACTATTATATAAATGATAGAACTTGGAAACAAGCTAATGTAGTTAGTATTGGTAGAGAGTATTCTTATATTACAGGTGAGGATATAAAGAAAGATCAATTACAAAGATACGCATACCTTACAAAAACATGGGGTGATTTACCTAATATGTTTCAAGAAGGTGGTGGTACAGCAGGTCAGAGATTTTTTAGACTTGGGAAAAATATATTTTATGCTATAGCTGATCCAATTAATATTATTGGCGTAGGCGTAGGTGGTGTTGTAGCTAAAGGTGCTGTTAAAACAGCAGCTGATAAAGCACTTAAGGTTGCTATTGCTAAAGCTATTAAGGGCAAGACTAAAGCAGCAGCAAAAAAAATAACTGATAAAATGACTAGTGCAGCTATAGGTAAAGCTTTAATAGGAGAAGAAGCTGTTAAACTTGCAGAGAAAGAGGGGTTTAAAGCAGGTACTAAAGGTATTGCTACTACAGCAAGTATAGATTCTTTAGCTTTAGGTGGTGCTGATGTTGCCAGACAATACACTGAAATGGAAGTTAATCCTGAACAAAAATATGACCCACTAAGAACTGGTACTGTTGCAATAGCCGTATTAGGTTTAAGTGGAACAGCACAGTTTGCTCTAGCTGGTGTAGGTACATTATTTAAACAAGGATTTATATCTAAATCTGCATTCCCAGAAGAAAAAGTAGGAGTAAAAGTTGGTACAAATAAACTTACTAAAGTAAAAAAAAGTGATCCCCTTAAACCTAAAGAAGGTCCTACAGGTGCAGTAAGTCAGAGTAAATTCCAGAATACATTAACTTTTTTAAAAACAAATATGTTTGATGCTTATGATCCTATCGTAAGTTTACAAAGAGATATGACTGGGATTGGTGGTAGTGTTAAAGAAGTAAGAAGAGCTTTTGAATCTGGCATGGCAAAATCCCCAATGCTTCTACCATATTTTCAACTGAGAATGACAGCAGCATCTAATGCTAGATCTAGTGGATTTTTAAAGTGGGGTGTATTTCAACCACCTGGTAAAAATGCTAAAAGTGCTAGTTATGTAAAAGGTGCTAGTAAAGGCTTATTAGATATATTAAAAAAATTAGAAGCAGATAATGAGGTTGCATCGTTTTTAGATTATGGTGCATCAATTAGAATGAGACAAATTCTAAAGACTGCAAAATCTAGAGAACTTAAAGCTTTAGAGAATAGATTAATTAAAGCTAAAAAGAAACCTTTAAAAAATGCTAAACAAATTAAAACAATAAATACATTAATAGCAAAAGTTAAAAAGGGAGAGCTTAAAACTACAGTACCATTTGATAAAATAAGAATAGATAAATCAATTGACTTTGGAAGATTAACATCTGCACAATTTTATGATAAATATAAAGCAGACTTTCCAAATATAACTAAAGAAAAATATATTAAATCTAAAGACTCACGAAAAATAGATTTTGTATCTTCACAAAAAGAATTAAAACAATACACAGATGATCTGCTTAAATATTCAAATGTAAGTGAAATGATTGGTAACAAAGAAGTTACTAATATTTTAAAAGCAAATCCTGAAGCCTGGATACCTTTTACAAGAGTTAAACCAAAGAAAACTTTATGGCAGAGATTAACTAGAACAGGACCTACTGAAGTTGGTAAATCAAAAATTACAGTAACAAAAAGTCCTATTGTTAAATTAGCTAAAAAGGAACTTGAGGGCGAATTAGATTTTTTACAAAATTTAATTAGTTATACTCATAGGACAGTATCAGCTGCCGATATGAATCGTGCAAAAGTTGCACTATATGAAATGTTTGAGGCTGCACATAAATCAAAACGACATGGCAGTATAATAGCAGATACAAGTGCGAAAGGTAAATTAGCAACAGATGGTATAGTTAGAAAAGTTTCAGCTGGTGATAGGATAACTCATTTACGAACTACTTTAGAAAATTTAGATACTGCATTAGAACAACAAGGTTTAAAAATTGTAAAAAAAGAAGATTATACTAAATTAGTTGGTGGCACTAAAAAAGAAAAAGCTAGACTTATAAAAATAATGGAAGATCGTTTAAAAAATGATCAAACAGATATATTAACTTTTTCTAATCAGATAAGAAAAACAAATAGTGGTAACTATATTGATATAGTATATAGAAAGGATGCAAAAGGTGTAGTAAGGGCAGAATTCTATGAAATATTAGATCCTAATTTACATCAAATGTATAAGAGTTTTGACATGAAAGCTGCTAGGCATTTAAATAGAGCAAATACTATGTTTGAACCCTTGTTAGTGATGGCTGAAGCAATAGGTACAATTACTAGACCTACTGCAAGATACCTTGGTAGATTTATTACATATACACCTACATTCCAATTAAAAAATTTATTTAGAGATACACAAGCAGCTACTGTTTTATCTGCTTTTTCAATTAGAACTAAACATGGTTTAGGTTTTTTACCTGTAGGTACAACAGGTAAAGGCTTGTATGTTGCAACAACAGATGCAGATGCATTTAGAACTAGCTATATTAATGGTTTAGGTTTTGCAACTAGAGTTGAAACAGAGGGTATGCTGGATACTTCAATAAATAAATTAGCAGCAGACAATAAATTAAATGCATTTTATACATCTCAATTAAAAAAATTATTTGGTACTGAAGGCAAAAGTGGATGGCTTCGTAAAGGTACAGATACTTATGTAGATTTTGTAAGTAAAATAGAATATGCATCTCGTATGGGAGAATTTCAATTAGCAAAAAAAGCAGGTTTTGATAATTTAGGTGCATCGTTTGCTGGTAGAGAAGTGACTACTGATTTTGGTATGAGAGGATCATCTGCAATTTTAAACTCTATGTCTAGAAATGTTATGTTTTTAAATGCTAGTATGCAAGGAATGTACAGAGGTGGAAGAGTATTATTTGAAGGTACAGCTGCAGATAGAACCAAAGTAGGTGGTGTATTATTTGCATTAGTAGCTGCACCAGAAATATATTCTTATTATTTAAATAAAGATAATGAAGAATACCAAGCACTTCCAGATCATATAAAACAATTAAATCACGTAATACCTATGGGTTTTGAAGGAGTAGATAAGTGGGGAAATCCTATACCTAGAGACTTTTTTACAATGCCTAAACCTTATGACTTTGGTATATTTGGAAATATATTTCATTCATTATTAAAAGGTATAGATGAGAATAGTACTAGTATAGGTGGGAAATATTTAGCACAATCATTAGCTTTATTAGTACCTATGAATTTTATTGGTCCAGTACCTATGGTTAATACGTTTATGGAACCTATATTAGAACTTATGATGAATCAGGATGCATTTACAGGTAATGGTATTAGAAAATATTATGATCAACTTAAAATAAATGATCTTAGATTAAAAGGTGGTACAAAAGAAATATCTTTACAAATATCTAATTTAACTAAATTTTTAGCAGCATCTGTAATCCCTGGATCAGATGATAAAGTTATTAATGGCATAGATCCTATCACAATTGATTTTTTAATTAATGCATATGCTGTAGGTATACTTAGTTATGGTGTTGACTTATTAGATATTGGTGCACATACATTAGGTGGTGATGAAAAATTTGGAAAACCACCTACTTTAAAATCAGGAGAATTAAATATTTGGAAAGATCCTTTAAGTATATTTAAAAATGTATTCACTGTAAATGTACCTTTAAAAAGTACAAAGTATTACCAACTATATAATGAATTAAAAAAAGAAGCTAAATTAAAAACTTCATTAGATTTTGCAAATTTAAATGCAGAAGATGGTATGAGAATATGGATTAATATTGAAGAAAATGTTAGAAAAAGAATGAAAGACGGTAAATCTGCTATACCTAAAGAAGTAAGTATTTATCAAATGGTTAATGCAAGTTTCTTAAATACAACTGATAAATCATTAAAGAAAATTAATAGACATATTAACAATATACCTTTTATGAAATTGGCAGATGAGGCAGCTGCTCATGGTATGTCAGAAGGAGATTACAAAAGAATGAAAATTGACCAAAATCTACAAGCTAGAAATGATCTATTAGAATCAGTAATTAATAAACTTGCTGATATGGATATAGATTATGTATTTGAAAATATACTTAATGGTAAGGAATATGTAAGTCCTAAGGCAAGAGATAAGGAAGATACACTTCTTAAAAGGATATTATTTTTATAATGAAACAGCCAAAAACAACCAACGAACATATTATAGCTCTCTATGGGTATATCAAAGGTTTGAAGGCGGCTATTACAAATATAAGAACAAACGATTTAAAACATATGCATGAAGATATAGACAAATTACATGGTAAAATAGATAGACTACTTTACTGGCTTCTAGGTGGACTAGGTGCTACCGTAGCTGCACTTGTGGGGATATTTAAGTAATGAGTAAAAGAGAAACAACAGATACAATAGTAATTCACTGTACACAAACACCCCCTGGTATGGATGTTGATGTAGATAAAGTTACACAATGGCATAAAGAGAGAGGATTTGATACAATAGGATATCACTATCTAATTAAAAGAGATGGCACACTACAAGAAGGAAGACAACAAGATGAGGTAGGTGCTCATGCAGTTGCTGTTAATGGTACTTCTGTAGGTGTTGCATTGGCTGGTGGAGGCACATCAAGTATGGGATGGGAAAGTAATTTTGCACCCATACAATTTGAAACACTAAAAACAATCATAATGAAATTAAAAAAAGATTATGAGATAGAAAAAGTAATTGGTCACTATCAGGTTGATGACAAAAAGAAATGTCCGTCATTTGATGTACCCAAATGGTTAGAAAAGAATAATTTATAGGAGATAACATGGAAGAATTAAAAATAACAATAAAAAAATATGTTAAAATGGCAAAGGATAACAAGAAAATTGTTATAGCTGGAGTCATTGTACTTATTATAATTATTGAATTAATTAGATAACACAGAATTATTATCATATGATAATGATAGTACCAATGCTACATAGGTTGGTACT
>Ga0080013_1005638_pt1 | contig 11550 bp, 23 predicted proteins | sample ETNvirenome_6_85_FD_69236 | JGI IMG/M metagenome (GOLD analysis project Ga0080013, IMG submission 69236) | Marine viral communities from the Pacific Ocean - ETNP_6_85 (SPADES assembly) (version 2) | ecosystem: Environmental > Aquatic > Marine > Oceanic | place: Pacific Ocean | collected 2013-06-19
GCTAGAGTGCGTAAAACAATATTTTACCTTTTCTATCGTAATGAATTTATGATTGTTATGGCTAAAGATATTAGACGGCTACAGCGTAAAGCTATTAGAGAATTCAAAACATTAGTCGTACGAACTAACGGTACAAGTGACGTGCAATATGAGCATGAGTCCTTTATTGATTCGGACGGCGCAAGCTATGCAAACATTTTTGAAGTATTCCCGACTATACAGTTTTATGACTACACGAAAATCCCAACGCGGAAGGTGCCGGAAAATTATCATTTGACGTTTTCGTATTCCGATCGGCCAGAATATGCAAAAGTAGTAGCCAAGTCTGAAGCTAAAAACCCAACGCGTAACATCGCCGCAGTATTTAACGGCGAACTACCGACAACGTACCGCAGCCGAGCCGTTATAAATGGGGACAAAACAGACTTAAGATTCTTAGATCAAGAAAACGTTATTGTCGGACTAACGGCTAAAGGTAAAGCCAAACACGATACAAGCGGTTTTGTTGTTAACCTATAGGGGAAAACCATGAAAAAAAGCGAAAAACTTATACAATCACTAGCGCAAGATCTCAAGCCACTAGTCCAAGAGATTGAGTCTAGCAAAATCAAAAAAACTAAAAACCATTTCGGGCGATATTTAATGATTCTATCGCTGTACGCAAAAGACAACCCAGAGCATGCGCTAATTATTGGCAAGGCTTTACACATTGCCGGTGCTAACTTAACCGGTCTTAATCATGCATTAAACGCAATAGGAGCCGGTGCAAAAATTGAGTTTAGAACGGCGTGAACAAAAAGCACTGTTTAGACTGTAACGTTGAGCTGGGGTTGCATAATTGTTATGCCAGCCATTTCAAACACTCAAAATATGTGTGTAAAAAGTGCCAGAACAAGCGCGACAATTTGCGCCCATGTCGAAAAGCATACCTAAAAGAATACACGAAAAAGCATTACGTAGAAAACCGCGAAACATACCGCAAAAAGCAAAAACAATGGAAACTGGCAAACCCCAAAATAAGACGTGAGCAACGCGCCAAGTATAGGGCTAAAAAGCTACAGCGAACCCCGGGCTGGTGTGATCTTGATCAAATAAAGCAAATATATTCGGATTGTCCCGACAACATGGCTATTGATCATATAATACCGCTACAGGGCGAATTCGTTAGCGGTTTACACGTACCGGAAAATTTACAATATCTCGACTTGTCTACGAATAGCACAAAGGGAGTTTTTTTCGACTGTTTCGACTATCTCGAATGGGTAAATAACGGCGGGCTAGAGAATCGATTTACTACCCCTTACCTAACCCCTTACTTGAGGATTAAAAGTGCGTAGAGAGCCTTACAGGGCGTCTAACGGGTACTTTTCTCGTCGAGAGTACCTCTTAACGCTCCTGTGCGTTTGCGCTCGATGCCGGTTATTTTTAGCCACTAGGTTGCGCTTGCGACGCGTGGCGTGCGCTGTTTTTGTCTCATTCTTATCCACAGGGTTATCCACAGGGTTATCCACAGGCTAAGTGATTGTTTATAAAGGGAAACCATGAGTTATCCACAGAAAACGGCTCCCTTAATAACTATAATATAAATAATAATATAGTTTAACTAGTTTAACTGTAGTTATATTTATATTGTAGTTAAGTATAATTATACTAGTTTAATTATACTAGTTTAATTATATTATAATCCCGACTTACAATATATTAACAGATAACTCGCAAGTGATTGATTTAAAAGGTGAAAAAAGAAAGTTTAGAAAGTTCTTGCAATTCGAGTAAAATTTTGATCTAATACACCCAGTCTTGAGAACCGACTATAAATATCAATCTCCGAGTGCTGAGTATCACCGGATTATAAATATAACTGCTCACTACTCTATAGGACGGTTTATTAACTCTCTATAGGGGGCAAGATTCATATCTGTCCATAATTTACAGGAGAAGAGAATGAGAGAGAAAAATCCATTTGCAAAAACCCGCCCCGTAGATAACCCCTACGAAGTTTGGGAGAATCCACAGGGATGGACTTGGCATGTCCTCAAGAAGTACCAGCTAGAACGCAATGAAGGGCAGTATGCACGTTGGTTCTGCGCGGTCAAATCCCCGCTAACCTACGGAAGTTGGGAATATGGCGACGTTTACAAATCCGAAATCATGGAGTTTGCTGTACGAACCGACATAGATTATGACGACAAACGCCCTATTGAGCCGTTAAGCGATAAGGAAATTTTGGGGGCTTTAGGGATATGAAATACTACACAATTCTGAAGTGGAATAATCTATCTTCTAAACCCAATAGAGTTACAATTGAAGCTACCTATGAAGGTCATATATGGGGGAGCGCGGCTTATGAGATTGTGGGCTATGCCAATACATACAGGCAAGCGCAAAAATTAGCAACGAAAGCAAGGAGCGAATAAAATGAAACTCGGAGAAGCCATAAAATTCGCAAAGCCGGATTTATTTGAGTTGTCAGAAGCCAGAAAGGATCTGTTATGCAAAAGGATTCTGGACTCAAGCACCGAAGCCCTGACGTATTTTTCTGACCAAATCGACTCAGAATTACAGGATCGTGAGATGAAACATTTAGATAGGGAGGAGGCATGACTACTGTTAGATGGCAAGACACACCACAAGGCAAAGCCATAGGAAGCATAATAGAATATCTTGTAGGTAATTTTGGGGGCGATGTTAAAAACCCTAAAGTAAGAAAAAAGTGGGAAAGTTTTTATATGCAAGAGCTTGATGCCGCTTCTTTAGGGAGTAAACTTTCTAAAGAATGGGTAAAAAGTTCTCAAATTCCAGAAGATAAATATAAAAATTCTTTAATAGACGACGAATCAGAAGAGGCAGAAGCAATACAAATGGCATTAACAATGCGGATAATGAGGACTCCCTTCTCTAAAAAAGACAAAGAGAAAATCCGCAGGAATGTTGTATCATGGATTATGTTCGCATATCCACCAGCAGAAGGATTTGATGTTAAAGGGTTCTTTAAGAGAGATGTTGAGAAAAGAAAGAAGAGGCTGGGAAAATCATACATAGAAGGGAAATGGCAATGAGATTAAAGAATCTAGCTGAAAAAGCGCACGATAGGAAAAAACTGAAGAATGCATCCGCAGGACTAATGGAGTTTCTCGGGGATTTTTTCAAAGAAGCAGAAGATAGGGGTGCTCGCGGTTATTTTGAGTGCGCCTATATGCTTGGGACAGTCTTTGAGGCTTACTGTGAGGTTAAAAATGCACAGCGACAGGTAAAAGAGAAGTTTGTTGCTGATCCTCACGATTCTGGGATTGATGGAGTTCCTGACCGCGAAATTGACTGGAAAAACACAACATCCGCATGGACATACAGGCAGGAGGGGTTACATGTCGAATAAATACGTTAAAATATCCCCCAGTGGCGAATTAATGGGTGAATCCTCACTGGTTCCACCCGACTACTGGGAAAAATATGAAGAAGAAGAAGAAGAAGAACTATTATTGCAACAGTGGCAGCAGTCAGAAAACGACAAAGAAACAGGTAGTTAGGGGTTATCTGTTATATAGGTGCGGCAATGGATAGGTTAGATCGCGCAATGAGAGTGTTGCGTAATCTGCCTAACCATGCTGTAGCTACGCAGAGAAGAACGGGTCAGGTTGCCGGTGACGATCTAAGAAACCGAGCAATGAGCGCAATTGAAGTAATAAAAAAATACAGGGGTGATAAGAGAAAGGTTGACAGGTGCATGAGGGAGGCGTGGCACATTTACCGGCGACTCCAGAACATGATCGGAAAAGACTTTTTTGTGGACAACAATAGTGATTATCCATATAGAACGGTATCACTTGCACCCGACATCTACTCGGGCGGTCTTGGGTTCAGGCATATCAATTGGGATGCAGAATCCATGATGGCGGTTCCGAGAAAGCCGGATGACTACAACCCATTCTGGAATCCCTCTTCTGGTAAAAGGGATGAGAATGGTTTATTATTAGACTTGATGGATTCAGACTATTGGGTATTCAAAGATGGTTGCAAAACTTTTAAATGAGGATGCGGTTTACGAAATAATAGTGGAGCTCTATGCAAAAGAAAGAACGATAAAAGATTTATCTCAAGAGTTTAATGTTTCGAGACAGGTAATTGCCCTGATAAACGAAGGGCGCGCCTACAAAATGGACTACTATAAGTATCCCATCAGGACGTACCAAGATTCTCTAATAATCAGGGAAAGAGATAAGCTAAAGAAAAAACAGGAGAAGCGGAGTGGAAATACAAGTTAAGGAAGATGAGTTAAAACCTTATCGGAAAATAACAGACGCACAACGGAAGATACGATCTGCCGGTGATTTTACTCAAGAGGTCATGGACTATTACATGTCCGGTGAGAAATTACAGGGCATACGACTGCCGTTTAAAGAGTTCGACAAGAGATTCAGGCTGAAACCTGACGAGTTGACGGTGCTAGCCGGCATCAATGGCGCGGGGAAGTCATTACTGGCATCTCAAATGCTTCTGCATGCCGGAGATCAGGGATATAAATCCCTTACAATTAGCATGGAAATGTCACCTAAAGCTATCCTTGCACGCCAGTGGAGACAAGCCTCTTTACAGGCGGAGCCTAGCCTAGATGCGGGTCTGGAATTCGCCAGATGGTCGCAGGACAAGCTGTACTTCTACGATCAGCATGGATCCGTGGATCCGAATACGCTGGTGTCGATCATACGCTACTCGGTAGAGAAGTTCGGGATTAAGATCGTGTTGGTGGATTCACTCATGACCATGAGCATGGCGAGTGACGATTGGAACGGACAAAAAGCCGTTGTTAACGCGCTTGCAAATGTGGCTAGAAACTGTGGAATTCATGTCATGCTGGTAGCTCATGCTAGAAAAGGAAACAGTGTGGAAGATCGGCTTGATAAGTGGTCGGTTGCAGGATCCGCTGATATTACTAACAGGGCTGACAACGTGATACTGTTTGGTAGAACGTTTAATACTGACCCTAATGATCCCGATGCATATTTCAATCTGTGTAAGGCTAGAAACTATGACAACGGTGAGCATGAAATGGACTTGCACCTATGCTTCGCATCCCTCAATTATTATTTGAAGGATGATCTACCGAAGGCTATCGGTGTATCGGATGAAATCAAGCCTAAAGGCGGTATAATGGGCGAACTTGAAAGGATGGCACTACATGACCCCTCAATCGGCAAAAGCAAAAGGTCGGAAACTCCAAAAGTGGTTTCGGCAGTTGCTAATTGACCAGTTAAACATCAACCCAGAGGATCTGGAAAGCCGGAGTATGGGAGCCGGAGGTGAGGATTTAATTATGTCATCTGGGGCTAGACAAATGTTTCCATATTCTGTAGAATGCAAGAATCAGGAATCACTAAACGTGTGGAGCGCGTTTGAACAGGCAAAAAAGAACTCGGGAGTTTACGAACCAATCTTGATTATCAAGAAGAATCGCAAAACCCCACTAGCTGTAGTAGATGCAGAACATTTTGTTCAACTTTCAATGGAGAAATAAAAATATGATAAGACGATCTATGGAGCCTTACGATACATTCGGCTCACTAATGGAAGAGATGTTTTCCCCGAAGTACAATAGAGTTATAGATCAGGTTGGAACTAAGGATAAACCATCTATAGTGACAAGGGGAGAGTGGGTTGAAAGAAAGTATAAGGCGTGGCGTGAAGAGGACGGCTCTTACCATGAACAGTTAATCGAAGAAGACGGAGAAAAATAAATGAAAAAGGTAGAGATAGCTCTTAAAAGACCATTTGATCCTAGTAAGCTCAAATGGCGTAAGGGTCAGGGCGGAAGCGGTGAGCTGGTTTATATAACCGCCCGTGATGTAATGGATAGGCTTGACCAAGTGCTTGGTATTAGTGGTTGGTCAACCAAATACGAGTGGATAGGTAACCGTATGGTATGCAAGCTGTCATGCGAAATACAAGGGGTTTGGGTAACCAAGTCAGATGGTGCTGACGACACTAACATAGAGGGTGCAAAAGGCGGGCTGTCGGACGCACTGAAGAGGTCTGCCGTACAGTGGGGTATCGGTCGTTATTTATATCACCCCAGCGCATTCGATAAGAATAAGAAACCGGCTGTGTGGGCAACACCAGAAGGTTTTGATGAATTGATGGCAAAGAGGGAGGGGAAAGAGGTTGAGCAATGGAAAAGGGAGTATAACGATGGGCTTCAAAACTGAATTAGGGGGAACCATATTCAGGCAGAAGTACGCCTCTAATGCCCACGAAACTTGGGAAGACCGAGCCAACACCGTAGTCAACTACGTCTGCGGGGACATGGATGGTCAGAAAAATAACTTAATGGCAAAGGATGACCGCGATCAATTAGCGCGGTACATCCAAGAGTTTAAGTTCATGCCCGGGGGAAGATACCTCTGGTATGCAGGGCGTGACGCAAGGTTCTATAACAACTGCTACCTATTAAGGCTAGAGGATGATAGCCGTGAGGAGTGGGCTGGGGTTACCCAGAGAGCCATGTTAAGCCTAATGACCGGCGGTGGAATAGGGGTAGACGTATCCATCTGTAGACCGAGTGGCAGACAATTGCGACGTACAGGGGGGGTGGCATCAGGCCCGATCCCTCTTCTAAACACCCTCAATGAAGTGGGAAGGAACGTAATGCAGGGCGGTAGCAGAAGGTCAGCACTGTATGGATCCCTTAATTGGGCGCATGAGGACGCTGTTAACCTGCTATCTGCTAAGAACTGGCATGAAATGCATCTGGGCAACCAGAAAGAATACACAGTGTCAGACATGAAGAAGCTGAACTTTAATTATCCGGCTCCGTTGGACATGATGAACGTCAGCCTAAATTACGATGACGCATGGCTCAAGAACGGTGTATCAGATGTTTTCAGACAAAACTGTAAACAAGCCATGATGACTGGCGAGCCGGGATTTTCTTTTAACTTTGGTGAGAAGCAGAACGAGACTCTTCGGAATGCATGTACAGAGGTGACCTCAGAAGATGACAGTGACGTTTGCAATTTGGGGTCTGTAAATCTAGCAAATATCGAAAGCATTGAAGAGTTTAAGGACGTAGTGGGTCTTGCCTCAAAGTTTCTTGTGTGCGGTTTAATTAGAGCGCACCTACCATACGAAAAGGTAGAGAAGGTAAGACAAAAGAACAGTCGGCTAGGTCTTGGGCTTATGGGTATGCACGAATGGCTGTTAAAGAGACAATATCGGTACGAGTTTACCGATGAACTTAAAAAATGGATGAAGGTTTATGAATCAGAAAGCACACGATCCGCAAACGAACATTGTGATCGACTATTTCTTAACCGACCTAAAGGATATCGAGCCATCGCACCTACTGGAACAATTAGCATCTTGTCTGGAACAACTAGTGGAGTTGAGCCAATCTATGCGGTTGCATACCGGCGTCGTTACCTTACAGAAGGAACCCGATGGAAGTACCAGTTTACAGTTGACGGTACAGCCGAACAGCTTATTAAAGGAGGAATCAGTCCCGATTCTATAGAGTCTGCTGTCGATCTGGCGGAAGACCCAGAGCGTAGGATTAAGTTTCAGCACGAACTACAGAAGTATGTAGATCATGCGATTAGTTCCACGATAAACCTACCGGCGTGGGATACCGAGTTTAATAATGAAAGCAAGGTAGACGAGTTCGCCGGACTGGTTCGTAAATACGCCCCCGGATTGCGCGGTCTGACGATCTATCCAGACGGTAGTAGGGGTGGACAGCCTATAGCCTCTGTGCCTTATGAGGAGGCTCACAGCAAGCGTGGAGTGGTATTTGAGGACAACAGTGAAGAGCAATGTTTAAGTGGGGTGTGCGGAATATGAATACGATAGCCCCAATTTTTATGTTATGCGGTGATTATTACGATGAAGGCCCAGCAAAGAAAGACTGGGTTGAGTTTGAGTGGGTTGATGAAACGATCTCTGAAGAAGAAAAATTAACATTTTGGAAGCGTAAGTTTGATGGAGGCGTCCCAAGTGAAGAGGACGGTGAGATTTATGGAATCGTGAGAGTACCTGCCCCAATGGAAAAACAGCCATACTGGGATTTAATTAACTGTGAAGAGTTCATTAAACGTAGAATGGTTGGGTATTTCAAAAGAAGTACAGAAGATGTATGGGGGTTAAAAAATCTTTCTAAGTATAAAGATGTACGAACTCATGGGTGTCTGGCTCAGTTATATATCCCCTCTTCCCATGAGGATTGGATTGGAAAGGAGAACTCAGAGCTTGAGGAATATAGAGCAGAAATACATCTAGGTAAGTTAACGCAAGTTGAGCTTATGTCTTGGTTACGCCTTACTGAATCTGATCTATTGTTGTACGATTATTATATGTCAGATAGAAAGGGAACCCCACCCAAAGGATGGCATGATACTTATGCATTAAGTGAGGATCTTTGCCCGTTTGATGAGGGAGATTATATGAGTGACGGGGAATATTGGGACGGGCCAAATGAAGAAACATTATATATTGCTAGCATATCAAATGATGAGTTAAGGCGCTACGATGATGGAAGTGTAGTGGATGGGTGGTAATATGAAACCTACCTACTACAACTCCATGAAGATTACGCCGATAGAATATATTACGGCTAATGAGATGGACTTTTGCAGTGGGAACATAGTTAAGTATGCAAGCCGGTGGAATAAGAAGGGTACTCCGGTTGAGGATTTACGCAAGATTGTTGAGTACGCTAACATCTTGATGGAACATGAGATGTCGGACGAGAAATGATTAACAAGAGTCCAAGAGCAAAGCATAAGGGATATCTAAAGTGGGTTGCTTCCCTGCCCTGTAGCGAGTGTGAGATCCATGACGATACAATTGTGGCTCATCACCTCAAGGGTACATGCGCCCCGCTGTCAGGCGGGGGAGGAATGAAGGCTAGCGACTACTTCACAATGCCGTTGTGCTTTAATTGTCACGATAAGCTACATAGAGGAAATAAAGACTTGCGCGAAACACAACCATACCGTATAATGCAGACATTGGACAGGGCATTTAAGGATGGAGTGGTATCATTTATGAGATGGGAATGACATGATAACGAGCAAAGACATAGAAAATGAATTACAAAAAATTGAAGAGACTGCTCCGAAGTATGCTAAAGCTAAAGCGGATTCCTACCAAGCAATGGAATGGAAGAAGATTCAGAAGTCTCTTCTATTCACAAAGGCGTTTGGCAGGACTGTGGCTGATAAAGAGAATTGGGTTGCTATTCAACCTGAATACATTGTTGCGGCGGAAGGGGTATCGGAAGCTATCGAAGAAGAAGAGAAACTACGTTGGGATTTGAAGCAGTCGGAACTCAAGATAGAAATATGGAGAACCGAACAAGCTACACTCCGAACAGAAAGAATGATGTAAATTTAATCCAACCATAACGTTAGGAGCGCAAAGTGGAAATGAAACCAAACACAATTATAGTATTCCCAAATGACAAAGAGGGCAATGAAAAGCGTCCGGACTTTACCGGAAAAATTCTGTGGAAGGGTGAGGAGATAAATGTTTCCTTATGGAACAACACCTCTAAAGCGGGTAAACCGTACCTCTCCGGTCAGGTGCAGGAACCGTATAACGGAGTAGGAGCGTCTGATGTGAACCGATCTGCTGAAGGGGCTGATGTACCGTTTTGAAGATTGAGTATCATGATGGGCAGGTAGTTCATTTAAGTTTTAATGAAGCTATACATGCGTACACGGTAGGTGAGGATCCTGACTTAAAGGCCATAGCATCTGTCACTCAGACGATGGATGTGATCTCTAAGCCAGCCCTCATCCCGTGGGCTTTAAAGGAAGGTAGCGAGTGGCTTGCCGGGAATTTATTCTTTGATAGGGAAACCAAGAATAAGCATATATTCCACACAAAAGGCAAGGGAATTGATTTCTTAGTAAAGGGTATAAAGGGTGCTTATAGAAACACTTCAACGTCAGCTATCAACATAGGCATGGTTACCCACGAATGGGTTGAGCGTGCAATCAAATGGAAGTTGGGTCAGGGCGAAGCGCCTACGATGCCGGTACAGGAACAGGCGCAGACCTCTATTGAAGCCTTTAGATGTTGGGTTGCTGAGAATGAGATCGAATGGCACTCAGCGGAAAGGAAGGTGTATCACCGGGAATATGAGTACGCCGGAACAGTTGATGCTGTGGCTACCATAAACGGTGAGTATTGTGTGGTGGACTGGAAGACCTCAAAGGCTATCTACCCAGAGTATTATCTTCAGGTTGCCGCCTATGCTAAAGCGTTAGAGGATATGGAAGGTAAGCCTATAGATACGGCTTACATATTAAGGTGTGATAAGAATACTGGTAAGTTTCAGTTTGTTAAGTCTGACGATCTGGAAGCAGACTTTCAGGCGTTTAGATGCGCTCAGATCTTGAGGCAAAGACTGAAGACTGTTGGGCGCAAACGAAAGAAAAAATAACGGAGTGAGCAAAAGTGATTATGTTGAGGGGGTTGATTACAAGTGCGAACGATTTGAAAATGCGGATGGCTCCTTATGGTTTCTCCTATCTTCTGCCAAGAAGACCTATCTCTGCTGTAAGGGGCCATTCTTTTCTCCGGTTGAAAGAGATTTGGCTGTAATCGGTGAGGTAAAAAAGCGTGAAAGAACTTCTATTTGACAAGTCAATGATTGAAGAAGCCCAAGAGTGGGCTGATAATCTTGGTGCTATTAAAAACTCTATAACAAAGGGGAAGGGTAATTACGTTGGGCGGTTAGGTGAACTTGCTCTAGCCAAACACATTGGAGCCGGTGAAGCACAGGATCAATCGGGATATGATCTCATTTTTAATGACAAAAAGATTGAGGTTAAAACAAAAAGAAGGGCTGTTCCCCCCAGAGAGAATTATTTAGTAAACATCGCAGAGACAAGCAAGCACCAGAGTCCTGATATATATGCCTTTATATCCGCTCAGTTTAATACTCATAAGAAGGGTAAATATACGGGTCTAGAAAAGCTGTGGCTTTGTGGTTATAAGTCATCAGAAGATTACTTTAACCAAGCTACGTTTTATTCTAAAGGAGACAAGGATCCCGACATGCCACTTTATAAGTTTAGCGCCTCATGTTATGTCATGAGGATCCGCGATTTAGATGACCGACTTCAGTAATTGGGAAAAAAAATATAACAGAGATCAAGCCAACAGGAGGCTACACTTTGCTAGATTCTGTTGGGTACACCGAAACGACATGACCCCAACCAAGAGGGTAACGTGGGGTGAAAGGTTTGAACATATGGAAGGTATTAGCTTGGATGAGTACGCAGAACAACGCATTCAAGAACGCAACCAGAGGGAAAAGAAGTGATCCCGTAGTAAGTTGGTTTGCCTTCCTGTTCTCCTAAGTCATCATACTTGTCTAGTGTGGTGGCTATTTTTATTTCTTTTTCATCTCTGTGTACAAGCCAGCCTACGCTTTCAAATGTAGGGCAGGAGACTTTATCGTGTGTAGTCCAATCTGCGTGGGAGATGATATCTACCCACTTAACCCGAACTAACTCTTTTTCTTTTTCCTGTGAGTTGTAAGCGGCCCCGGGA
>Ga0080013_1005639_pt1 | contig 11544 bp, 7 predicted proteins | sample ETNvirenome_6_85_FD_69236 | JGI IMG/M metagenome (GOLD analysis project Ga0080013, IMG submission 69236) | Marine viral communities from the Pacific Ocean - ETNP_6_85 (SPADES assembly) (version 2) | ecosystem: Environmental > Aquatic > Marine > Oceanic | place: Pacific Ocean | collected 2013-06-19
TACTATTCTTAAATCAACTCCTGGATTAGAAGCTAATATATTTTTCATTTTTCTTCTGTCAATAGTAGTCCATCTGCCTTTTGTTTCAACATACATGGTTTCTCCATTTTTCTTTTGAAATATGAAGTCTGGTGTATATTTGTGATTTGTTGCTGGTACTACATATTCTAATTTTTCAGTTTCATAATTTACTGGATATTTTGCTTCTTTAATTTGATTTGCAACTGTTAATTCTAATCCAGATTTATAACCATATTTATATGCTGCTTGTCGTTTTTTACTTCCGGCTGTATGCCAATGATTTTTTTTCTTCATAACTATTTATTTCTTATTACATTTTAGTAATTGGAGAAAACATATTTTGATCAGCTCTCTTACTCACCTTTATAGTTGCCGGAGAACCTTTATATGTATCAATAGTTCTACCTGTTCCTACTATCGTACCATCATTGTCAACACCAAAATATAATTTTTCATGATCACCATTTGCTGAAGGCATATCTCCGTCAATCAGGCCCCAACTTATTCCATAACCGTCTGCTATTTTAATATCATCTCCGCATATTTTAACTATGTGGTCCATAATAATATTTCTTATTTTCACTTCAAATAAACTTTGGCCGAACCACCAACCCCAATTATCAGGTTCATTATCCAACTCAGATTGTATTATAGAGGACAAATTACTATATTCTTTTTCTTCATACCATTCTACTCCCCAAGCAGTTTCTACGGGTAAGGTTATGATCAAGTCACATGACTTTTGTATATTCGGAACTTCATACCAGGATGGTGAGTCTGTTGCCTTCCTGAAATATCCATCGCCGTATTTATCTATTTCATTATTATTTGCCCATATAAATGCTTCATTAATATAGTTATCAACACGTATCAAATCGGCCTTAGTCTTTATTTTTAAAAAAGCATTTTTTAAATCATTTCCATGAGTCCCAGAACCGATACTAGCCATTATTATCAAATATCCAATATGCCATATATCGGACTCGTGCACACACTTTGTGTCTGTTACTTCCTCTGTTGATTTATCCTTATCCTTAACATCATCGTCCTCTTTTTTCTTGATTTTTATCAACTTATAAAGCGTTGTAGAATTATTCCCACACGTTATTGTTTTCTTGCGTATCTTATAACCTGCTTTATCTGTTGGCTTCTCTGTTTCATAACCCTTGTCTTCTAAATCTTCGATCTCTTTTTTATATGCCATTCTATCTTTAGCCGTAGTGCACTCACTAGTTTCCTCGGATAATAAATTAGTTTGTGGTTTATTTAATACTATATTTTTTAATTTCAACATTACATTTACCTTTTTTTATATCTTAACTACAATTAGCAGTACATTCGAAACTTTCTACATCAGCCTCTTCGACAAAGAATTCTTTAATTTCGTCAAAATCGAATCCCATACCACTGACCCATTCCGCTTTAGTATGTGTTAAAGGAGCATCAACTGTTGCTACTCCGAATCCCGTATCGTAATCTACAGAAACTGTTAATGTCCACTCTTGATCACGTGTAACAGCCTCTTCGGCATCTTCTCCAGCATCTAATGCTTTTCCACGCTCATCTGCCTTATTAGTATTTTTAATAGATATTTCTGGATTAGCTGCAACAAATTGTGCGGTTTCTAAATTCCATTCCCCATTGACAGTTAACCCATTTTCAGCTTGGTATTGTTGTAAATATCCTTTTAATTCATTATCAAAATGCATTGGATCATTCGAGCTATGCGGTAATTTAAGAAGTGCTTTTATATTTCGTATTTTAATATTAGTCGCCGGCTCTGAACCATCATAACCAAATACTATTTTTAGATTTGGATTTGGAACTTGTATAGTAATAGGTTTATCTGTAACAGGCGTTTTTGATATTACTCTATATTTTTCAATAAATTTACTAGCACTATTCCACAAAAATAACCTTTTCGTTATTGTACTCAAATCAATGCCAAAAGAACTTTGAGTAGTTTCTCCGCTTATAGGCGCATCAATAATTTTATTGTCATTTTTATCTTTTTTATCTGTTACTGAAATAAAAATAAATCTACTTATTTTAACATTTCCTCTGATATCAGTTCCGCTAAGTGTATTTGTATTTACAAAAACAATTGGATTTTGTCGAAACTTCCCTATCTTGTCAAATCCCGTTTTGAATGCATTTTCTTCAATTATTCTATTTATTTCTTTTCTCTTTTCTCTTGAAACATCAGAAATTTTCTTTCTATATTTCAATTTAAATTCTATTAATAATATATTATTTAACAATTCATGTTTTTTTAAAAAATTTATATTTTCATTGTCATCATTATTCAAATGTTTAGTAATTAAATTTTCAAAATTTGTAATAGCTTTACTTTTAAACCACACAGCACGTATAATAGTAGACTTATCATTGTTGTCTGTTATCGATTGCAATTGTTTTTCAAGCTCAGTATCTCGGATCCAACTTGTATCTAAATTGTTTTCTAATAATATATTTTTTAATTTAATCATTTTATATAAATATAAAGTATAATAAGTTACATATCAATATCGATATTAATTAAAAAATTCATATCAACATCATCTCTTTTCTTAATTGCAGTACCTAATTTTCCTATTGCTAATAATTGTCCTGCATCATTATATAATCCAATTTCTGTTATATATGGATTAAAATTACTACCTGTTGCCCAATTTTGAATATTCATATCATCATCTTTCAATGTGGTAGGATTTTGAGATACATTAAAATCTCCCGCAGCTAATCTAGTTAAAACAGAATGCTCATATAATGTAATTGTACTCTGATAACTTGCTGTATAATTTGCTGTTAAAATATCATTATACCTATAATCGGGGCTAGATATTACTACTAATCCTTGTTTATTAAATACATTCCCAACTCTATTAGTTTGCAACATCCCACCACCCTCCGTACGGTCCGATAACGACGTTATTTGAGCTTGGGTAAGCGCCTTATTAAAGATTCTAATTTCATCTAGATCTGCGTGTAGGTTGTCGCTATTGGTGCCATAACCACCTATTTTAAGTGGATCTTCGTTGTCGATCCTAGCAGACGCAGTAAATGGCGTATTAAATTCAGATAGCAGTAAATTTGACCCAATAGATGCGTGTAATGTTGCATCAACATACATATGTAATTCACTTCCTGTTTTTTGGCATAATACGTGTGTCCAGCTACTACTAACAAATGCAGATGACGATATTTGAGCTATATAAGTATTAGACCCAGCTGCAGAAAATAATAATTGATTGCTACCACTTAATTCGATATTGAATGGGTATTGTGGTGTATTTGAAGCAGATATTTTTCCTAATAATAATTCATTAGTTGTTGCAGACCCACTTGATATAAAGAAAGAAATTGCATAATTATGGTCTCTATCATAATATCCTGGAATAGTAGTTTCTATATAACCAGATCCAGAAAAGCTAGCTGCCAATCCAATTGGTAATTGGCTACCATTACTTGTTGTTACTCCATCTATATAAGTAACACCAGAAGCTGTAATATATGGAACCCTAGTCAAATCAAAATATTCATTAAATCCTTCATTGAATATCTCGCCCCCAGGAAATGAACCAGTTGAAATAACAATATCGTATATATTTCCGTATCTATCTGATTTTAAATCAACAGTGCCGTCATATATAAACGACTTTGGTTTAATTGCTTCTCCAAATTTAGTTTGTGGTATTGCAAATACAGATGCAGATTCATATAAAAACTTCGAAGTTTTATTTAAATTTGTCTGACCATGTGTTTTGTTAGGCTCCGATTTTCTTTTATAAAATAATTGGTCGATAGAATAATATGTTGAAAATTGATATGTTCCGTCTACATTAGTAGCAGAATTAAATGTATTGCTACTAGATATTTGAGGCAACGAAGAAACATAAATACCTTGTAATGGATTATAACCATCAGCTACAGAACTACCAGAAGTAAATATAAATTGTTTATATGCTTGAAATTTATTAACTTTAAAGTCACTTGGCTCAACTTTTTTGAATACCTCCGGTGATATTCCTTTATATTCGTCTATGATATTGTCTGACATATTAGTAGAAACCCATTATACATTTATAATAAATATAACGGGCCTAAAATCAATGATTTATTTTAAAAGTCTAATTTGACTCGAACTAAAGCTTCCCTAGAGAATGATTTAAGTAATGGTTTACTTAATTTCGCAACTGCCAACAATTCTTGTTTATCATTATATAAACCAACTGTTGTTATATATGATTTAGGCGCTCCTACAAAAGTACTTTGTGCTAATTGTCCAACACTACCAGTTATATATGACGGATTATTTGAGAAATTAAACATTCCATTTTTAATTCTTACAAAATAATTTGTACTAGTTACTGTTTCTTGGTTTCTAGCATCAAATCCGCCAGCACTAGATCCGGAAATAGAGTGGAATAAAGCATAATGATTATTTCCTTCAGAATCAGAACTTGTATTAGTATCAAATGCTAATTGTTGGTCTAACATCTTTCCATCTAATACCAATGCCCCATGTTTTGGATAAAACAATCCATAATATACAGGGTCTGCAGTATTATAAATACCACCATCGATACTACCAGACACTATATTATATACAATACCAGATTCTCCATTTGTGCCAACATTAACACTTGAGTCATCAATTAAAGTATAAGTCCCCGTCGTAAGTGTTACACTTCCAGTAGCATTACTCGCCCTAGAATTTATAGTTGCCAGCGGCAATTCCCAATTGCCTGCATCTAATTGCTCTTTCATTCTATTACGCTGTATATTAACAACATAAATCGAGTCAGTACTCCCAGAACCAGCAGTAACAAATCTTGTTGCTGATTTTTCTAATAATAATTGTTTATATTGACCATATGTAGCTTTTGAAGCTGGGTTCGCTAAAGAGCCTAACTCAGATGATCCACTTCCCAATGCATGACCATAAGCTAAAGCATATTGTACTGCAGATCCCGTAGCACTAGGGTCTTTTTGGTATATATCAACATAATGTCGTATTTGGTCTAGAGTTTCAGTGGAAGATGAAAAGTGTGTTGTTAATGTTCCTTGGTTATCGCTCCACAATCCAGCAGTAACTAATTCTGTTTGGTTTTTAACTACATCTTCTGCTTGATTAAATACAGAAAATGTTTTACCCATATTTGATATTGTAGTTGCAGCTGTTTGGTCTGATACCATTTGATCTGCTAATTGTTCTGCCAACGCTTGAACTTGTGAACTCACATCGCCCCCTCCAATATCTTCTAAATTAATAGAAGACCCCGGTGATCTACCAATCCCATGTTTAGGATATTTTTTTAATTTATATATAAAATTTCTTTTCATTCGGTTTATGCCTTATTATTGTTAACTAGTACTATTATTTGCTGTATTAACTGTTAATTTATTTACAGTTAAATTAACAGTAGTACTACCACCAGTTTCATTTCCTATTATTGTTATAGTAGTTGTTTTATTTGATAATACCTGCGTTTTTGCAGTTATTTGGAACGCAAACCCAGCAACAGCAACACTTTGATTATCTTCATTACTACTAACATATCCTGTACTAGGAAGTCCTGAATTTTGTAATGGTTGTGTTACCATTATAGTTGCAGCATCGCTATCTGCTAATATTGCTGTATACCCATAATTCGAATTCCCCCCTTGTAAATTACTAGTATTTGGAGATATAATTGCAGTATCACCAGGCCCAACTAATACAATGCTAGAATTCCCAACTGTTACTACCGGTATTTGTGTTGTTGATTTGGGTAGTGTAACTAATTTATATCTTAATGCTTGAGTTTCATCTGCAACAGCTTCTGTTACAGGCATACTTTCAATAAGTATACCATAATAATCAGACCCTTCTTGGTGTCCTTCATTCCATAAACTATAATCTACTTCATCATCACCTAACGCAAATTGTGTAATATTAAACGCATTTCCGCCTTTTGCTAGCAATTCTCTTCCTTTTAGAGTCAATATAGCATCGACTGTTACTGCACTGTTATTTAAATATCCCATTTTCTTTAACCTTTAATTTTATATAAATATTACATTATATTATTTTTTATTTAATCTCCAACCCACCTTGTTGGCCCGGAGTTTGTGTAATTATCTGATTTGGATTTGCTGCCATATATTCCACTACCGGACCACCATCAATTGTATCCGTAGAATCAATATTAAAATCGGGGCTTGTCATCTTACATCCTATATATTCATGTCGTGCTTTTCCAATTGGCATATAATCCTGCACTTCAGCCGGACGCATAACACTACCAGAATATATATATTCATAAAATTCTGACAATCTACTACCAGTAATAACTGGCATCACTCCTTCGCATAACCAATATGGAGTCGATGATTCTATCCACTCACTTGAAGATCTAATTAAATAAGGATAACAATATGTAGTTCCATCATAATTATTTTGGCTACTAGTTAAATACGCTTCCAATTGGTCATCATCAAATGCTATTATAGTAACAACAGGTCCAGAAGTAGATCCACTATACACAAGGTATTGAGAATTAATATTTGTGTTTTCATATACAACTAATCCTCCTTCATGTGATTCATCAAATCGATTAACATTTGGCAACGCCGTATCTTTACTTCGTTCTAATAAATTTGGTTGTATTAATAATCCAAGTACTTTATCCGCACGAGCAGGCAGTAATTGTTCTAATTGTTTAAAGAATGATAAATCAAATAATGAAAAGATTTTAATATACGCATTAATATCATTTTTAGTATTATATTTTTTCCAATATTCAGATGCTATACGAATTAAATCAGGATATGATCTACTATTTTGGTCTCCTGGATCGCCGATATAATCATCTAGACTCTGAAATCCTAATTGTGCAATGATATCTTCATTAATCATTGTTTGTGGAGAATAATATACTCCTAATTTTTTGCTATCTAATGGAGCAGTATCAAATTGACTCCTTTCTGCTCTTGTTATAACATCTAATGCACCAACTATATTATTTGATTCTAATCTTATTTTATTATCATCAAATGTTCCTGCCCCCAATGATATACCATCATAATAATATGTTTCTTCAATTGAATCATATGGTGTATCATTAGTCCAACTTGCAAAAGAAGCAGATATTCCAGAAGGATTTGGTTCTACGCCATTTAAACTTGAAGTCAACGAATGATTAATTTTCTGTGTTAGTGGAACTCTAAATACTAATTCATCATATGCATCTATATTACCATCATATGCAGCAGGAGCTCTTGTGTGGTTAGAAAAAGGATCATCGAGATCACCAATTCCTGGTTCAACATTTAAACTTCCTGTCCACAATCTTAATTCTTGCAATTCTCCTTCTAATCGAGTTGCTCCAGTACTGGTACTTCCTAATGTAATAGTTCCAGTAGATGGCAAACTTGCAGTGGCAGATGCCGAAACAGTAGATACAATTTTTCCGTATTTAGCTTTTCTAGCAACAATTTCTAAAGTGCCACTACTGCCGGTTCTTAATAATGTATTGACCCAATCTCCATTAAAACATTCAATTGCTGCAGACGCAGTTCCATTAATATTAATAGTACCCAATGTACCAGAAGAAAAATCAACAGTTACTGAATTGCTACCCACATTATATAAATTCATTGTGCTTGACATCGTAGGATTAGTTAATATGTTCTCTGTGCGGAATCTTAATTCTACACCCCCAATTGACTGATCATAATTGATTACAACAGTACCAGCTGGATTTCTAATTAGATCTAGTGCATAATCAAAATTCAATTGTTCATATACTGGAACACGGTCTAATCTAGGGCCACCATATTCTTTAATAGTAATTAATGATTGTGGTACTCCATAACAAGCTAATAATGCTTGAATACTTCTTTTTGTGCCTTTAGATTTTAATAACCCAGGAATGTTATTAACAATTCTCCTCCACACCATATATGTCATATCACGACCAGATAATGATTTAGAATTAACAGAATTAGACCCAGTATAAGGAACGCCTGATTCATTTGTTCCTAATGTATATTCCCACAAATTTTTATATTGATTCCCATCTTGCAAATTCCAGCCAAATTGTTTTGCCACAGAATATAATAATTCATTTGGAATAGAATTTTGTGAATGTGGATGCTCTTCCCGCTTATTAATTTTAGACATCGCATTAATATATGTATAAAGTATATCATAATGTTGTCCTAACATATCAACAAATAAAGGTAATTGTGTATTTTCTTGATCAAGGCGAAGAAATTGAGGTATAGCTGTAATTAAAGAATTAAAATTTCTACTATCATATATTTTTGCATTACTATATAAATCATCATACCAAGAAGTAAAATTACTACTAGTTATTGAATATAATGTATATGGATATGTACTACCTGTCTTCGGAGCACAGGTAATATAACTACCTGTAATAAATCCTACGTTTGGATTTTCTAACGGTATTTCATGAGTATACAAGCCAGAAGATGATTGATAATATAGAAATTGTTCAAATTTGTCAAAACCTCCGATTAATTTAGTTATTTTATTATTAAAATCAGAAACATTTGTTATAGGAACACTCCCAGATAGACTTGAAACTGCAATCGATTGTGAATTATATAATTCTACTAATCCTAATTTATATTTAAAATTTTCAACACGTGTTGTAGCTGAACTATAAAAAATAAAATTATTAAAATCAGTATAATCTATGTTTAAATCTACGCCATGTAAACTACCTGAAAAATATGCATCTACAATTTCTTGGGATGTTTTTGCAGACGATCCTAATAAATCATTCCAATTTTTTAAATCAGTTTCTGCAGAAACATCAAATGGTTGGTTATTTGCTTGCCAATTCGGTCCAGATAAAGTATTAAATGTTTTTGTAGCATCTTCTGGGTATATAACTACATTATCAATATATGGATATTTATTTTCTTCTACAACCCAACATTTAAATTGGTTTTCAATTGTATCAGGCAAAGGATTTAATAATTTTACATACAAAAACCCACCCATTACAATGCTATTAACATATTGAAACGTTTGGTTCCTACCAAAATTTAAAAGATATGTTTTTGCATACCCTCCAGGAATAGCAGTTTGATTAACTGTATTAATATAATTATTAATTTGAGTTAAAAATTCTGTACTACTTTTGTTAATTGCTTTTAATCTTACCTCTGTTCGATCTGGAGATATTTCGTCAACTTTTAAATGTTGTAACGCATAACTACCAATTAAATTTTCAAAGAAATTAATTACAAATCTATAATTTCCTGCAGTTAAGTTTAAATTATCAAATTGTGCAAATAAATCAATATTGATTGGAACGCCAAGAAGTTGTATACCTTGATTTGTATCTGTATTAGTAAATGTAGCAGATTCATTAGTTACTGGTAAAGTATGTTCTCCTGTTATCCACGTATCATTTGCATATACATGAAATTCTAATAAACTATCTGCCGATGGAGCAATTGTACTATCAAAATCAATTCTTTTATCTAATGGAAATGATAGTAAATCAGACGACTTTTTAGGAAGCCTAATTCCAGATAATGATTTATCTGCATTTAATATTTCGTCGATATTTGAGTATTGTTTTAACATATTAAATTATACAGAATACGATGCCAATTTCGTATTGATTGGACCAATGATGTCATACCACCCCCATCCTCCTGCGTCATTACCGCTATTCCAAGTTACATCTAATGCAGAATATGTTCTGTTACTATTACCTCCATACAAAGAAGTATGAAAATCTCCAACTAATTCTTTAGTACGAACATTCTCATCTTTACTTATTCTGTATTCAAAAAACAATTGCCTGGTTTGTTCATTATTTTGGTTTGTTTCAGGAAATTGTAGATTAAATCTTATACCAACATTTCCTTTTATTTGTTCATTACCATTTGATAGTGTAATTATTTTATTAGGATTTTTTGTTTTTAATCTCTCTATTAATTCCGGAATACGTAAAACCCATCCGCCATAATCTCCACCACCCGGTGCAGGGAATGTTACAACAGGCGTTCCACTTTTAATTCCAGCTCTGTCCACTAAAAATGGAGTCATATTATGATCAACGCCATCGACATCCATTTTTAGTGTCATATGTGTCCCCCCAACTCTTTCGTTTTTAATAAAAGTGTAAGCGACATAATAATTCCAATCATCATCAGTTGTAGAATCCTGTTTGTATATATGAATATCTTGAGGATCTTTTAGTACCCAAGTATCTGTAAAACCACTCGGAGTTTGTACATTAAATCCAAGATAACTGTCTTTTGTATCATCTGTATTAAATTCTGAAAATCTTGTGTCTGTTGAGTTGTGGTTACCCAAAGCGGTAACGCTAAATTCAGCAGAAGAAAAATCACGTCCATTTATATAAATATTAGTACCTCCTAAGCTATCAAAATTAGTCACATTATAATGAAATTTACTATATCGGTCTTCTCCATCTGGAAATGCGTCTAACCATGTATAGGCTGGCCCTTCTTTATAGCTAGCAATTACAGAAGGAGCTGTAATAGTATATGTCTTATTATTATATCCAGTTTCAATGCCATCGGTTGTAGAAAACCAATTATCTTCACCTTTTTCTTTACCGCCAATATCACCGGCAATATTAGCAAATGGTGGTAACTGGTTTTTAATAGCCCAAGTACTGTCTGCTTTGATGTAAAAAAGTCGTTTCAAATTATCTTTGATAAACCATAAAGTATCTCCATCTTTTAATAATCTTCCTTCGTATTCATCATACCTGAAACTAGGAAGATCGATATCTAATCCTTCTGTTCCGGTTATATTAACCTTAGCTGGGAATTTAAAATATTTAAATTGGGTATTGACTACTTGTACAAATGATTGATTAGTAATATGTTCAATTGATGGTTCTATTATTAGCCGCTGATTAGAAGCAGATTCTTGTAATTTAATATTACCAGCTCCATCCCTTTCGATTATATAAGGATTATTTGATTGATATGTTAAACCATTTAATATATATGGTTGTTGAATTTCTTGTGATATGGGGTCTGGTAAAGCTAGCTGTACTTGTGCTGGGGCTTCTGCGATATTACTAAATCCATTGGTCGATTCACTCATTCCTGGCGTACTATTACTAACTCCGCCTTCACTTATTCCGCTGCTATTAATTCCGCTGCTATTAATTCCTCCTGGCATATTATTTACCTAACTACTTTAAAATAGAAATCATCTTCTATATATTCTTCTACAAAGCCATCTGTAACTTTAAACTCTAAACGATAATACCGAATTGGCATTAAACCGCTCATATCCATATACACAAAATTACTTGTACTATCACAACTCACTTTAGTATAAATATTATCATATGGAATTATCGTTTCATCTGTAGCCGCATCTTTTAGTGTATATAAAGTATTGCTAGGCAAATATTTTACGGTTGTCATTGGAAATAAATTAGTTGGTGATTTTTGAGGGTATTTATCACGAGCATAAATTCTAAGTTTAGTTACCGCTGAATCCTTATA
>Ga0080013_1005641_pt1 | contig 11541 bp, 9 predicted proteins | sample ETNvirenome_6_85_FD_69236 | JGI IMG/M metagenome (GOLD analysis project Ga0080013, IMG submission 69236) | Marine viral communities from the Pacific Ocean - ETNP_6_85 (SPADES assembly) (version 2) | ecosystem: Environmental > Aquatic > Marine > Oceanic | place: Pacific Ocean | collected 2013-06-19
CAAATATTTGATTAATTAAGTCTTCTTGTTCTGGCGTGTAGTATTGTATACTTGTTTCGCCTTCTTTTATAAATGCTTCTTGTCCAGCCATTTTATTTACCTTGTAATTTATATTCCAAAATAAGCTCTAAGTTGAGATAGCGGATTATCGCTTTGTGCCATCGCTGCTCTCATGTAACCCTTACTCTTAGTGTCTTTCATTAGTAATGGTGAAACATTCTTTTCCAGCATAGCTTTACCTCTCCTTACAAAATAATCAGGCTCACCTTCGTATAATTCCATATTAAATCTTTCAGCATCTTGATACTTTTTCATTCGTGTCCTCGAATCAGGTTCTTCAAGATAAGATGGATGTGGGATAGCGTAGCTTGCAAGAGTTGTTAAAAGCGATGGTAAAGACAATAGTCCTTCTGCCGCTCCTTCTTTTGCAAATACATTTTTTGCAGACACACCCTTTGCTCTTGTTTCTTCTAAAAGTCTTGGCAAATATTGTAACAAGCCCTCTCCCAGGCTTTGCTTTACTAATGTCCGAAGAGCTGATCGCGCCTTACCACCTCTTGCATGTGCTAATTCTTCATAAACTGTAGCAGGTTCTGCCCCTCCCTTTTCCCCAAGAAGAGTTTTACCCAATTCAGTATGTCGCCCCATACCAAGTTTTACAACATCGCCGAAAGAGGCCCAACCAGATCCTCCACTCTCTGTAAAATCAATTGATGGTGGATTCGTTATACCTGCCTTCTCCACTGCCTGTCCTATATTTTTAGAATTATATGGCTTTCCACGCAACCCCATTAAAGCCCCAGCTAAATCTATCGCATATGGAAGAGGACTCCTCGCCGCCATAAGTGCGGGAGCAGCTATACTTTTACCAGCGCGAATCGGTACGTCTATAACGTCGGCAAAATCAAACCCCTTCCTTGAACCATATCCTAATTTTTTAGCTTCTTCCCCAAAAAGAGGTTTTTTGGCAACACTACCCATTGCTTTCAGAAACTTTATTATATCATCTATGTTTTTAGTCTGCGGTGGCATCCTTATTTACCTTTGATTATTTGATATAGACTTTAGCCATTCAAGAAGTTTCGGTTCAATGTCACCGTGAGTCTTAGATTCTACTGATTTTGGATCAGAATATGGATTAACTCCTCTATTTTCCATTTCTTCTATTAATCCTTTTCTGGTATATCCATATTTTTCTGGGTCTTCAAACATTAAACCATGAGCCATTTCAGCAACCAATTTATCTGGGTTTGCAGTACCGCCACCATGAGTACCAAATATCATTTGTGGTACACCGAATAAATGACCTAAAATCTTTTCAACCTTAGATGGCTGATGTCCTAATTGTGTAAATCCATATTCTCTCGGTGCAAACTTAGACCATTTTAAAAACTTATCCCAATAAGGATCACCCCCTCCTTCAAGACCACTCAATTCACTACCTTTATGCAATTCAGGAGCTCCACTTCGTCTCCATAATTCATATAGTGTCTGGTTATCAGCCTTAATTGACATATCATCTGGATTCGCTTCCCTAAAAGGAATATTCTTTGATTCCCATTCCCATTTACCACCTTCAGGGAAAAACTCTTGGAACTTATCAAGAGGAGTTTTAAAAAGATCATAGTACTTATTTTCAAAAATTGGTAATTCACTTAATTTTCCAGCACCCTCTCGCAAATAGCTCCTGAGAGTTCTTTTACCTAAAGACCGCTTTTTTCCATGTTCGTCTTCAGAAATCAAGTTATCAATGCTAGAAGTGCCTGACTTACCATTAAATTGATTTATTATACTGTCTATTGATTTATTCTGCGGTGGCATCTTTATTCTTAGCCTTTTTTAATTCTCTTTTTCTACGCTTATTTAAAATATTAATCTTATGTCTTCGTCGCTTGCGCTCTTTTGCAGCTCGGTTAGGCATTACTTTTTCATCAGTTTATATATTTCACGAGCAACATTCTCTGGCAATGTCGGTAAGGGTAGCGAAGACCTTCCCTCTGTCAATTTCATATAATCTGCCAACTTTCCTACTGGCTGAACTTCCTTGGTAAGAAGTTGTTCAGCTCCCCTCTTTGCCCTTTGAACCTGCTTAAATCTTTCAAGATTGAATTCTTTTGAAAATAAATCAGCAGCTTGTTTTTTTTGCTCCGGGCTAAGTATTCGCCATACATCAGTTCCAGATTCAACTTCTCCGCGAGGGGTTGAGCCCTTTTTAAAAGGAGATTTAGAAGATTTTTTAAATATTTTAGAGACAATATCTTTCAATCCTTTAGAACTTCCACCGCCCCCAACAGTACCCATAATCATACTTAATAAATCTTCCTCGGATAAACCAGTATAATCTCTAGCTGTAGTTTGCCTAATTTCTGGGTCTCTTCCACCAGAAGCTAACGCAACGCTTGGAAGGTCAAATCCCTGCTGGCCCAAAAAGGAGTTTCTTGTATCGACATTCGTTGCATCAGATGACATAGATGATAATGCACTTATGATGTCAGATTGATTTATTATGTCGTCAATGGTTTTACCGTTCATATCTTTTGCCTAACTTTCATTACGGGTTTGCTTTAATTCTTGCTTTCCGAGCAACATATTGATATATATCTGAATCGCTTATGTCGTAAGGAGTAAATGGATTGCTTGGTCTGCTTTTATTCCACGCTATAATATGTTCCCGAGCCTCTTCTGGTTTTTTTTCTAAAAATAAATCGAATATCTTTGTTCTAAGTCTGCCTTTTTGGGAAGATATTGACCTTTTCTTCTGACCCGGAGGCTCGATTCGCTTTGCAGCTTGCTTTGGTACAGCTCCAAGTATATCTGCGTAGCCCTTAACACTTCTTTGGAGTGCGATAGAATTGAATCCCCAAGTATCTAAGTTATACAAAAGAGATTCGGTTCCGGAATAAATCTTTTCCATATCGGAAAACATAACTGGAGTTACAAGAAATTTAATTGCTGCCAACTTATCTTCCGCATCTATTAGATCAGAAAAGAATCCCATTGCGCCCACTCTAGACATAGCCTCCGCAAGCTTATCCCATCCCTCTTTATCCGCTCTAACAACATCTTCCCCGCTGTACCATTTTATAAGACCATCTTTTGCCCATCCAATAAATTGAGCTCCGAACATACCACCAACAGCTAACCTTAATGGGGCTAGAACATTCCCCATACGTATTTCTCTATTCATAACATCTTTAAAATACTTAGCCTGTCTATATCCAAATCTTTTAAAAATGAATAAGGGTCTCAATTTTGGATTATTAAAAGCCAGCGGGTCTTTAAGAATATCTTTCTGCAACCGACTGTCCTTTGCAAATTTATACATTGCATTTTCTATATTTGAATTACTTAAAGATTCTTTAGCGTAACTTTCCTTAGAGATTCCAAGCCTAATTAAATTTCTTTTAGCCCAATCTACTCTTTTCTTAGTATCGAGGACTGACCTTCCCCTGCTTATTTTATGTAAATCCTGTACAAATACCTCAGCTGTTGAAGCTGCCAAGAGTTGGTTGAAGTAGTTTATACTTTTAAAACCAGAAACGCTAGACAAAATACTAGCAGCGTGAGTTAATCTGTTTCCTTTATCAAAAACCATGTGCTTAAAATTCTCTCTCCAGCTAAGAGGATTGAATCCCATGTCAGTACCAAGCAGCATATCCATAACATTGTGATGCGTGGCACCGGATTGTCTTATCTTTTTTCTAACATCAGGGTCAAAGAGTCTAAATGCTCCTCTAAATGTTCTTAAGTACCCAGCCTCCATAGCAGTTGAAATAGTAAACTGACTCATGTTTGGTATGGTAGCAAAGCCAAGACCAATCTTCGTGGCATATTCAAAAGACATAAGATCATTAGATATCTTCCTAGCTGCTGGCGACATAGCTTTAGCCGGGTCTACGCTCGAGAGGCCTGTGAAGTTAGTATAGAGTTCTTTTAATACCCTATGTTCAGCTGGATTCTTTAATCTCAATGAATCAAGAAGGACTTTTGCCTTTTCCCCTCGCTTCCCAAATACTTCAGCCGTCGCAATCCTTTTCCCAAATTTATCAAAATATCTTACTAACACTTCCTTTGCATTTCTTTCATAGAATTCTGCTGGAAGGTCTATCTTTCTTGCTTTTTCTAGATTACCAAAAGGAGAGTACATTTCACCCATAACTTCACTGGTTAGACTCTCCAAGGCTTCCTTGTAACTTAGCTTACCTTCTTTTACAAGTTTATTCACAGCTCTATTTGTGACATTATTAAATTCGCCAGACTGAATATGCTTTTCTATAAGCTTGTTAAGGGTTTTTAAATCTTCTGGTCTGGCTATTTTTCTCTCAAGAAGCTTTTCGTTCTTCTTTATAAAAGGCATTAAGTCATCAAAGATAATCTGTTGAATATCTTTTTTCATCATCCTTGGGAAGTAATTCTCTATATAACCAGATACGTCGATACCAGCATCCTTAGCTAATTTATAAGCCTTGTCCAAAGCTATCTTGACTTTATCAGCTATTTTCTTCGCTTCTGCGCTGACAGGTTTTCCTTCCAAGGCATCAGCTACCTCATTAGGATTTTTATAGGTTTTTAGTCCGCTCTGTCTTACCCCTTCTTCTACGAATGTACCAACTATCTCAGCTCTTTTCGCATCAGCTTCTGGTATCATCTTCCTTCCAAGTGACTGTCCCTCAGTTGACTTAAGTCTCGTCTCAGCAGCTAAAAAGGGTTGAATCATTTTTTCAGGAAACAGCCTTTCAGCAAGCGTCTTACCGGGCTCAAACTCAACAAGGCTTGGTTTTAACTCTTTCTTAATATCAATTAATTCTTTTTCATATCTCAACGCTTTTCTATATTTGAAAAGTTGGCGAGGACTCATGTCCTTACTGCTTATATTTTCTTTTCCAGTAATTTGAAATTTCTTTTCTGAAAGAATATTGTTTGTAAGGCCGTATTCTTCAGTTGTAAGTTTTCTTTGCAGACCAGCTACTTCGCCAAATCTTTTTTTCTGTAATGCTTCTGGAGATAATGGGTCTTTATATAAATCAAACTCTTTAAAGAATTCATTCTTTGGAAGCTCTAAAGCTTTATTCGATTGTGTATCTTTTAATTGGAAAACATTAAGACCTTTATCAGTTTCCCTTTCGCCAACTATTTTAGTTGCCCCGAATCCTTTTCTTTCAGATTTCCAAATTTCAGATTCTTTTCTCGCTTCAATTCTTTTTTCTAATGCAGACTTTGATGTTTCTTCCAAAAATTCTGGAGAAGCTTCTTTATATTTTCGTTCTGACTGTATTAACGGTTCACCTTTTATAATTCTTTTACCTAACTTAATAGACATATTAGCGCCACGTATACCAAGTATCATACCGCTTGCATGAAGAAAGTCTTGTGGTGTGGGCATTCTCAAGTCAAGGGATGGTTCCAAAGTTCCAAATGATGCTATTTCTTGAGCAACCTTAACCGCTTCACTTGTTCCTTTTGCGGCTGCCCTCCCGCCAATCGCACCTACGGTAGCGCCAAGAACAGAACCCTTAGCAGCAGATTTCAAGGCTCTTCCCCAATCAATATCATTATCTTCTATTTCCTGAACCATTGCATCGGATATCCCACTATAAGACCCAAGTGCAACAGCGCCTGATCCAGCTGAGACACCAGCTTTACCAGCCATTGTAGTCATTCCCTTTTGAAGAGTTTTTTCGGCAAATTCCTTTTTAACACCAGCTCGCATCATTTGTTTTAATGCAAGTTTACCGGCACTTTTAGCAGCTTGACCACCTATTCCTCCACCTGCTGCAAACAAACCTATATCAGCAGGCATAAAGAAACTTATAACGGCAGAACCTATGTCCCCAAGAACACTTGGATGATAATCTTCTAAATCAAACGGAGCTTCACCTGTGGCAAGCTGTTGAGCCATACCAGTAATAGATTCATTATATCCTTTTTTGATAACATCGGGAATATAATCCCATAATTCGGAGCTTTCAACTTTCGGCATCTTGTCTATAGGTGGAGTAGAAAGACCAAGAAACTCTTCAGAAGTTAGGCCAATAGAGGCTTTATCATTAAGAGTATCTAAAAAACCTAACCTTGTATCAAGTGATGTCTTTGGAGCGCTTAACCCTAAAAATTCTTCTGCAGTAATTTGTGGCATTTATTACCTAGTAAGAGTAAATGGTTTCGAAAGATCAATTTGACTAGCTTGAGATTTCTTTCCGCTGTAATAATCTCTCATTGCTATAACACCTTCTTTTGAATTCAATTCTTCAGCTGAATTAAAACCAAGTTCTTGAGCAAACGTATCAAGCCATTCATATTTTGCACCAGCAGTTATTCCGTAGATTATTTTTCCCTTGCGTCTTTCATCCTGCCAATCGTCTTGACGTTTACTCTTAAGCAAATCCGTAACTATTGATTTATTCAATTTTTTACCTTGATGTTTTCCGCTTGGAACTGTGAATTTTAATCCTTCACCACTACCACCTACATGCCCTTTTAATTTACTTGCAAATTTTTCAAGCTCTGCATTAGCTCTCTCGTTGCTTATGCCTTCTCTATTTATTTTCCCCACCCACTGTGTTAAATCTTTTCCATAGGTTTCATTAAATTGTTCTGGGGAGAGTCCGGTTCTGGATGCTAAATAAGTTGTTGCGTCTTTATTCCACTCCGGAGAAAATGGCTTTGCCCTCATACCACCCCTTGAACCACCACCTGCTAAATTCTGATTAGTAGAACTATGTTTTCCACCAGATTCCGCAAACATAACAGCTTTTGCCATTTGAGCATCGTCGCCAAATTGTTGTTCTATCAATCTCAGGCTAGGCTCAGATAATCCACCAGCCATATAATATGAATCAGATTTATTAAGATGTTTTTCATAAGACTTATTTAAAACAACAGACCAGTTATTCCAACCTGATGTAGAATCTCCTACTTTACGCGGTTGATTCTTTACTATCCAAGAAGCAAAATTTATATTTTCTTCCGGAGTTAATCTTTGAGTTGATTTTCCAAAAAAACTTTGCGAGTGCTTATCAAAAGTTTTATCATTAATTTGAAACAATCCATAATCAGTAGAATCTACTACGCCATCTCCGCTCCCGGGAACTTTCAGCCTACTAAGCGGAGCTAATAGAGTTGAGAGTTCTGACTGAAGTGATCTAATCTCATTTCTAATTACTCCCTCCTGCGTTGCATCTAAAATATTATACGGGTCAATAAGTGCTTTTGAATTTGTCTCAATTTGTGAAGAAATAGACTTAGCAGAAAGATTTATTTCTGGGTAATTTTTTGGATCAACCTTTCTGTCCAAAGCTTTATTTAACTCTTCAAATCCTTTCTCAAAGTTTCCACTTTTATACATATTCTGAATTTGATTGTATTCAAAATCATCTAAATTATAAATATCTATACCCTGCATCAACGTAGATGATCTATCCAGTTCAGATCTAGAGCGAGACATCTCACCTTCAAGTAAGTCATATCCGAATACAGATTTCATTCTCCCGGATTTAACTAGATGCCCGTAATATTCATTCTTTTTATCCAAGTCCATCTCGAAACCTCTGGATATAATTATTCTATCACGTTCTTCATTACGCTCTTCACGCTCAGTACGAATCTTGTCCTGATAGCGAGTTTCATTGCGATTCCATTCTTGAAGATATTTTTTCTTATCACTTTCTTCTTTAGCTTGGAACCGAGCTTCTGAGCGTAAATTAGATATTTCTTGCCCTAAGAAATTAGGAAGAGTTTGATTCAGTAAAGTGTCTAAGGCATCAGCCATATCACCCTCCGGTTTGCTGTGATTTCCACCAATCGGCTATCGACAGTGTATTCCCACTTGCTTTGTATGCCTGAGAATAAAGACTTATATAATTTTCTAATTCTTCTTGGCTTGCCTCAATACCTGTTTGTTGAAAGTATGCCAGAAGTTGATTTTTGGCGTATCTATCCTCTATCCCTCCCGGTAACTTAATATTCTTATCTATGTCATCTTGCAAGAATCCCGAAGTTGTTCCTGTTTTTGGGTCGGTATCTCCATCTCCAGGATTCATCTGGTAAATTTGCGAGACTAGATTCATTAATTTTTCGCCCCAACTTTGAGTCTTGCCACCTACCAAAGCTCTTCTACCGCCAAGATTTTCTTCTAAATTAAGTAAGCTCATATTTTTTTGTCTTCTCAATTCGTCAGCACCCTTATATGCACCAGTTCTTTGCATGCCAATTTCTTTTTGCCTAGCGCCAAAACCGCCAATTTTTTGTCCTATATTTTCCTTTATTGACCCAATGCTACTCATAAGCCCCTGACCCAAGCCATACATCCCGGTTTTCAATTTAGTACCTATATCGGATGTTTGTTGCTGACCGTATTTGTTAATAGCTCCGTATGCTTCGGAAATTTTTGTAGGGTCAAATTGCTCAAAACCGCCAAAAAGCTCGCTGAATCTTTTGCTTTGAGCTTCATTAAATCCAAATAGCCCCGGAAGATCCTCTGCGCTAGCTGTATAGTATTTCCACTGGTTTTCACCTACACCAGCTTTTCTTAATAATTCTTGTATTTCTTGGTCAGTCATTTTATGATCTCCATTTATTTAATAGTTCGAGCAAGCCTTGTGGTAGACCGTATGGATTTTCCATATACCCCTGATCACCACCTCCAAGAATACCTGATATTGGAGCAGAACCTGTTCTTGAATATTGTTTTGGGAATATACTTCTAAAATTTGGATTTTCTAAAACATTCCTAACTGATCCACCATATCCTCGTGGCCCTTTAAGTTTAAATGGGTCTTGTCCTCCAACAACCGACGAGAAATCCTTCGTACCGAAGTTTTTCCCAAAAGCTTCTTGGGATATTCCACTAGCGGCTCTTCCATCAGCGCCCACTTTAGCCTTACTAAGATTTGCTATATATCCATCCATCAAAGTTTTTCGTCTTGACGCTTCAGCTGCCTTTATTGATTCAAAAATCCCTTCTCCCGATCCTATATCTTTAAGTATATCACCTGCGTATTCTGGAGTAAATCCAGCAGCTTTTGTTTGATAAGACGTAAAGGCATCGGTAAGTGCGTTTATAGTTGCTGTGTCATCAAACGTCTTTTCAGCATCACTTAGAAAATCTTCAATTGTTCTGGCTTGAGACCCTAATTTTTTTGCAGAAGTTGAATAAAAAGTAGTATCTGGCGCTTTTGTTTCCAATGCCCTAAATGGGTCTTTTACCCTTTCACCAAACGGAGAAGACAAAGTAAAACGATGGGTTTTAGTGTAATCTTGCAATGGTTTGCTAACCGCAGAGCCAATCGGGGTTCCAGTCATCCAGTCAACAAACTTAGTAAATAATCTTGATGCACTACCGCGTTTCTTTGCTTGACCCATCCCTCTTTCGCGTTCCTTCGCTTCTTCTTCCAAGGCAATTTCATACTCTCTTAAGGCTTTTAAATCATCGGCTCCAGCCTTTGTAAGCCTCATCTCCTTCGCTCCAAATTGGGATCTCTGCCCGCCCTCTATTTGTTGCAATAATTCTGCTAATGTAGCCATACTAACTCCTTGTAAATTCTAAATAATACCAAGCACCAAGCTCTTTTCTATATAGCCTTAGCTTACCATCTGGTGTCTTAACAATTCTTTCCTCGCCATTATTACCAGACGCACGAACAGGAAATCCAATTTGAAGTTTTCCATCAGGTTTTTTAGAATTGTATAAAAATCTTTTTTCTCTATCAATAGGCATTATGTAATTCTCTTGTGTATTGGTCTATATTCTACACCAACATTATTTACCTTCTGTACGCTAACACCATCCATATCTAATTGTACTTGAAATGATGAAGCTAAAAGTGGTGTACCGAATGTGGCTCTATTAATATCTAAATCATTACTGGTAGAGGCTAAACTGCCCGCAATTGCCACAGCTTGTTTTGTACCACTATCATTAGTATAAAAGTACTTAATAGCATTAGCATTAGTTGCCCCACTTGCATACTCTACCGTTACACCATAAATCTTTTTAACAACATTTGGCAATCCAAAATCATCATCTTTTAATATAATATCAAATCTCACAGCATCTGGCTCTCCATCATAAGATTCTAACTCATCAAGAGCTGAACCTAAAGTCATTTTATTATAAGCATCTGTTATTATATTTGTTTTAACAGCATCAACAACCATATCTTCTACAAATGTAAATGAATTAGTAATAAAACTATAAACATAAGCATCTCCACTTGTAGCACCAGACGCTGCTGCATCTCTAACTACAACTAAATGTTTATGAGTTGGCTCGTAGCCAATCATGGTATCAGCGTTAACAAAACCAGACCATTCAGACTCTAATATTTTGGTTTGTAAATTAGTTATTTTCGATCCGTCATAAAAGAATAAACCATTTTTATTAACCCAACCTAAACCAAAATCAGTCTTTACAGTAGCTGCGTGAAATTCTACACCCATATTTTTATGTTCGGATTCTAAAAACCATTGAGTGTCAGAACCACTGCCAATATTAATAACATACAAGGTTTTTTCTTTGAAGGCAAGCAATCTATCTGCGAAGGATTCAAGCTTAATAAAACTTTCACCATCATTAGTCCCTATGTCAATAAAATTTGTAGTAGGAAATGTATCAAATCTATTAATTTCACTATACATTAATCTATCAGATTTAACTTCAGTCTGTCCAGAGTCATTGACAGATTTAACATAAGCTATAAACTTTCTTCTATTAGCAACTACGCTTGTCTTGTATCCCTCTCCGGTAGCGCCAACAGACAAAGTTGAAAGATCAGAAGGATATCCATTAATCGTAGCATATGTATCTACATTGTTCTCTCCGATGTAGACACCGCATACCAAATAAGCAGCTTCATCATATATTGTTTCCCATCCATTATAATCTGCATCCAGAGTTGTTCTACATCCATCCGTTAAAGAGATATCGATTAAAAATTCCCATTCTCCTTTTAATGTACTGTTTCTACAATAAATTCTTCCGCCTGTAACCCTATCTGCATATCCATGAGACGCAATAACAGTACAACCTAAGTATTTACTAGCTGCTACAACAATAGTTCCCGTCATAACGGTGGGTAACGATTCTTGGTTTCCGTCATAAATGAATGTCTGGGCAAATTCATAAGTAGCGGCAGTAAACGAACCAGAACTAGTTGGTACAACTTCCAGATTAAAACCTAACCCAGCGTCTGGGACGATAGCGCCCGGTACATCTGCACCAACACCCCATGCTTCTACTGCATCTAAAACAAGTGTAGTATTATCTGTCCTAGATGCGATACCCTGAGAGTCGCTACCATCTGGACTAATAGCTACATACAGACCAGAGTCAAACTGGTCATCAAAAGTGCTAGTGTAAGTTGTCCCGCCAATTCCTAAATTTAGATGAGGAGAGCCTGCGCTTGTAAATAATAAATTATCTGCAGTCAAAACCGCGGCAACTATTCCAGTCCCAGCAGTCCCACTAAAGGGTGGTAGGGGAGGTGCGCTATCTGTTTTCCAACCTGTTACATTTTGTACACTACCGCCACCAACATTTAATTG
>Ga0080013_1005642_pt1 | contig 11540 bp, 15 predicted proteins | sample ETNvirenome_6_85_FD_69236 | JGI IMG/M metagenome (GOLD analysis project Ga0080013, IMG submission 69236) | Marine viral communities from the Pacific Ocean - ETNP_6_85 (SPADES assembly) (version 2) | ecosystem: Environmental > Aquatic > Marine > Oceanic | place: Pacific Ocean | collected 2013-06-19
CATCTTTTACAGCTAACGGTTGTTTAATTTTTAATGACACCGCAACAGGTGACCCTGCAGTTTGTGCAGTGGCTTTTGGAGGAGACAAAACAGTTTCTTCTGGAACATTCACAGTTCAATTTCCAGCGGCAGCAGCAACGACAGCTATAGTTCGAATAGCATAAGGAGGAACTCCTTATGGCATCAATTTGGGGTGGCGATAGTCCTTCAGTAGCCTGGGGATATAACTCTTGGGAATCTAATACTGTTACAATTTCTTTAACAGCACCATCATCTTTAACTTCATCTTTAGGATCAATTGCAGCTTTTTCTGAACAAGGATGGGGATCAGATAGCTGGGGATATGAAAATTGGGGAGAAAGTGGTTATGCAGTCACTCTTTCTGGATTATCCGCAACTTCATCTGTAGGTGAATTAGTTGCTTATTCAGAACAAGGTTGGGGTAGAGATTTCTGGGGTGAAGAACCATGGGGAGAAAGTTATGATCCTACTATTCATTTATCTGGTCTTGGTTTAACTTCTGCTCTTGGAACTCCAACTGTAACAACAGAAATAAATACCGGTTGGGGACAAGACGGATGGGGTGTTGAAAACTGGGGTCAATCAGGATTAACCGTTATTGTTGACGTTGAATCTAGCGGAGTAGCAACAACATCATTACCAGACACAACATGGGGCGCTCAAGGTTGGGGAAGTTCTTCTGACTCAGGAACTGTTGGCAATACTTGGGGTGGAGATTTTATTTTAAATGTAGCAGATGTCATGGGAGTGACAGGAGTTTCGGCAACATCTGCAATAGGTTCTCCAACAATTATATTATCACCAACAGTTACATTAACAGCACCTTCAGGTTTAGAATCTAATGTTGGAGCTTTAACACCTACCGAAATGATTGTAGGAGTATCTGGTTTTGGTTTAACTTCTAATGTAGGAGCAATAACACCTTCAGATGTTGTTGGTATAAGTAGCGCAGGAGTAGGAACAACCGGAGTTGGATCAATTGTTATTGACGAAAGTTTAATAGTTGACATTACTGGCGTAGGAGCAACTATTAGTATAGGATCTGTAATAACAGAAGTTGCCTATACCTTAACGGCACCTGCAACTTTAACGTCTGGAGTAGGCGCAATAACACCTTCAGATGTTGTAGGATTAACTGGTGTAGAGGCCACAATAGCCGTAGGAAATGTTGCACCATTAGGTTATTTTGATATTGATATTACTGGAAATACAAATTATAATGATATTGACATAACAGGTAATACATCTTATACAGATGTAGCTTAACTGAAAAGAGCACAGGAGAAAAATTATGGCATCAACTTATACGGATCTCGGCCTAGAATTAATGGCTACTGGTGAAAACGCCGGTACATGGGGAACAAAAACAAACGCAAATTTACAACTTATTGAACAATTAACTGGTGGATATTTAGAAGTATCTATTGCAGGTGGTGCCCAAACTACAGCATTAGATATCGACAATGGTGCTTTAACAGGTACAGCTCAACAAAGAGTTATTAAATTAACAGGATCTATAACTGGAAACCAAATTGTAACAGTCCCTCTTCTTACTGAGACATTTTATTTTATATACAATGCTACTTCAGATGGTGCGGGTACTCCAACAGTACAATTAAAAGCAGCATCTGGTTCAGGTGCAACAGTTACTTGGGCGGCATCAGACAAATCTTGGAAAATTATTTATGTAGATGGTGTAGCAACTAATACAGGTGTTTATGATATGGGTTTTGGATCTGGAGACGTAACTCTTACAGGAACACAGACTTTAACAAACAAAACTTTAACTAGTCCTAAAATTGGAACTTCAATTTTAGATACTAGCGGAAACGAATTAGTTTTACTTACAGCTACAGGTTCAGCAGTTAATGAATTTACTTTAGCTAACGCAGCAACAGGTAATGGTCCAACTTTATCAGCAACAGGTGAAACAAACGTTGATATAAATTTAAACCCTAAAGGATCTGGAGTACTTAAATCAGCAACAGCTGCAATTAAAATTGCAGGAAAAGAAACTATTTGGGTGCCCGCAGCAGCAATGCTTGCGCCTACTACAAACGCTGCAGATTCAGCTACTGTTGAAACAACAGCAACAAGACCAGATTTAAATGTATTTGATTTTGATGCTAGTACACAACAATACACACAATTTTCAATTGCTATGCCAAAACAATGGAATTTAGGAACAGTGACTTATCAAGTTTTCTGGTCTCCTTCTACTACAAACACAGGTAACTGTATTTTTGGATTACAAGGTGTTTCAGTTAGTGATAACGATACGATCGATGTTGCTTATGGAACAGCGATAGAAGTTACAGATGCTGGCATAGGAACAGTTGAAGATCAACAAGTTACATCTGAAAGCAGTGCAATCACTATTGCTGGTTCTCCAGCTGATGATGATTTAACTTATTTTCAATTATTTAGAAAAGCAGCTGACGGTGGTGACACATTTACTGGAGAAGCAAGAGTTCTTGGAGTAAAAGTATTCTATACTACTGACGCAGCTAATGATGCATAAGGAGGTTAGAGTATGGCAAGTTTTGGTTATCAAGTTTTAGGTTTTGGTTCTGGAGGAGCATCTGTTCGTCCCGCGGAAGTCGACTACTTAGTCGTTGGCGGCGGCGGAGGCGGATATGGATATACCGGAGGCGGCGGCGGAGGCGGCGGCATGCGTTCTTCTTATCCAGGAGGAACTAAATTAGTTTTAGCAGCAGCAGAAAACACTGTTACAGTTGGATCAGGAGCACCTGATAGTGCAAGTCCCAACACAGGATCAGCCATAAGAGGGGGAACTACTTCTATTGAACATGACGGCGGTACTTTTTCTACTACTGGCGGCGGCGGAGGTTCAACAGTCGGTAACGATATTGCACCTGATTATTCAGACGGAGGCTCTGGCGGAGGTGGATGTCACCAAGGCGTAGGCGGAGACGGTAACTTAGGAAGCTATTCTCCAGTAGAAGGTTATGACGGCGGAAACTCATGTAACTCATCAGGAGCTTGCGGAAATTTTAATGCCTCTGGTGGAGGCGGAGCTGGTGGAGCCGGATCAAATAACAACGGTGGTGTTACCGGAGCTGGAACTCCAGGCGGAAGTGGAGCAGCAAATTCAATTACAGGTTCACCAGTAACTTACGCCGGCGGCGGCGGAGGTGGAGCTTATTGGCCCGGAACTGGCGGTGGATCCGGAGGATCTGGCGGCGGCGGAGGAGTAGCAACTGATGGATCTAATGGACTCGGCGGCGGAGGCGGCGGAGGAACTCATGGCGCCCAGGGAACAGCAAACGGTGGAAATGGAATAGTTTACATCAGAGTGCCTGCTTCAGAGGCTGCTTTTTATCCTGATCTTGCGGTAGCACCAGGATCAAATACATTAACTACTGTTGGTTCAGATAAATTAGCAACTTTTAATGTGTCCGGGACACTAAATTTAGCGTAATGAAATATTTTGCAGAAGTATCTCCCACAAATACAGTTATAAGAACTGTCTTAGCTGATGATACTGAAACAGTAGATTCTATAAAAAAAATGTATGGCTCCAGTAATTTCTGGTTTGAAACATCTGAAGCTTTATCAGGTCAGAGAGCGGCTGCAGGATATACATATGATCCTTCAAGTGGTATTTGTTATGCACCTCAACCTTATCCATCTTGGACCTTAGATTCTACAAATGGATCATGGGTGCCTCCTGTACCCAAGCCAGAAGATGTTGGTCTTGAATTATGGCAGTGGGATGAAGATACTCAAACGTGGGTCGACATAGGTTATAAAGAATAATACAATTGATCTAAATCAATTGTTAAAAAATACAATCAAAACATAGTTGATTTATATATTTTTTCCTGATATTTATTAGGGAGAATGAAATTAAAGAAAGCTGATATTTTATCACCAGAACATTTTATTGGGTCTTGGTACATACCTAAAAAAGTATGTAGTGATTTAGTTAAATGGTTTAAAAGAAACCATGAATTAGGTCATACTCACCAAGGAGTTTTTACAAGAGAAAAACAACCGGTAGTAGTAGATAAAACTATAAAAGAAAGCATAGATTTACAAGTGAGTTCTCAAAATGCGGAACCTGAAATCTTGGCCTATAGAAAATGTTTACAGCTTTGTTTAGATAATTATATAAAAGATTACCCTGACCTAGGTACAGTAGAAAAATTTAATATCTGCGAAGACATTAATATACAATATTATAAAAAAGGAGGGGGTTATAAAAACTTTCATTTTGAACGAAGCGGTCCCAGCATGAATAGAGGTTTAAAAAGAATGTTAGTTTTTATGACTTATTTAAATGATGTTAAAAATGGTGGTACAGATTTTAAATATCAAAAATTTACTTCTCCTGCTAAGAAAGGATTAACTTTAATATGGCCTCCCGATTGGACTCATGCTCACCGAAGTCAGGTTAGTAAAGATGCTGAAAAATGTATAATTACAGGTTGGTACAGTTTTTTAGATAATGAAAATACATAAAAACTTTATAGACAAAGAATATTTAAAAAAATTACAAGAGTTGTTGTATGGAAAAAATACAACTTTTCCATGGTATTATTTAGATCATTTAGCTAATCCAAAAGATAAGATATCAAATTTTTATCATCTATTATATCAATTTTACAAACCTAATTCAGAATTTTTTAGTTTGTTTGAAAACTTAATATATAAACTTAAACCTTCAGCTTTAATAAGAGTTAGATTAAATCTTTATCCAAAAACAGGTAAAAAGTTTGAAAGTATGTTTCATAAAGATGTAGATGATATTAAAAATTATAGAACCGCTATATTTTATTTAAACACAAATAATGGTTATACTGTATTTGAAAATAAAAAAATAAAAAGCGAAGAAAATACTTTAGTTGATTTTGATGGCAACACTTTACACAAAGCCGTTTCATCAACTGATGATAAAAAAGTTTTAATAAATATAAATTATATAAAATCATAATGTTTTTAGAACATACATATAAAGTTTTTAAATCTGTTATTCCTCCTCACGTATGTGAAGAAATAATTAAATTAGGGCTCTCATCCGGTGTAAAAACAGGTGTTACTGCAGATAAAGATAGTAATGATCTATCCAAAGAAGATTTGTTAAATCTTCAAAAAATTAGACATTCTAATATTTCTTGGGTACATGGAGAATGGATCTATAAATGGGTAAGACCCTGTGTTCAAGAAACACTTAAAGAATGGAAATATGATATAAACTATATAGATAATTTTCAATTTACTATTTATAAAGAAAACCAATTTTATGGTTGGCACACTGATTATTTTCCTAATAAAAACCCAAAAGCTAGAGACAGGAAAATCTCTTTATCTATTTCTTTATCTGACCCTAAAGACTATAAAGGGGGAGAATTAGAATTTATTGTAGATGAGGTGCCAGAGAAACGACGTTCTATTGTATGTAAAGAACTGGCTCCAAGAGGCTCAATAGCTATCTTTCCAAGTTTTGTAGTACACAAAGTTAACCCTGTTACAAAAGGAACTAGATATAGTTTAGTAATTTGGCACGAAGGACCAAAATGGAAATAAGAAGTAAAAAAATACCTTTAGAAATAATTAAAAATCATTTTTTAACTTATCCTAAAAATGTTCCTGATTATTTTAAAAATATTCCGGTGCTATTTGAAAAGAATAATCCTTTATCTAAAACACCTAAAGCATGTAGTGGAGTATTAAATCTTTATGCAAGGTCTGTTTCTTTTACAAGTCCTTTTGATATCCAAATAAATTTTAATGGTGATAAATGGAAAGCGTTTGTAGGTGCCGGTGATTTAGGACAAAAAACAGTTACTGATGTTCCTTACGAACAACTTTTTAAATATAAAGATAACGGAAAATATAAAGCGATATTAAAATTTAATTTTGGAGTTACAGTTCAATCTAAATACCCTATTCATTTAAACAATCCTTGGTGGGAGTTAAATAACTTTGAAATAGTTCCTGGAGTTTTAAATTGTAAAAACCCATTAGAGTTAAATTTTTTTATGCCAATAGAAAAACATGTTGAGACTTTAAACATTACGCAGGGAACTGCTTTATACTTAATTACTTCTGAAAATAATGATAAATTAAAAATAAATTTTAATACAAAACCTTTTAATGAAAATTTAATTAATGGTTTACAATATAAGTTTTCTACGTTAAAAGATAAATTCTTAGGAAGAAAATTTAATGTCTAAATTTGAAGGTTATACAGTAATAAAAAAAGTTGTTCCAAAAAATTTGTGTAAGCATATTACAAATTATTTTTTGTTAAAACAAAGAACAACCAGAGCTCTTTTCGAACATAAATATATATCTCCTTTTGAAAATAAGGACGGAATATTTACTGATCCTATGGTTCCTGATAGTTTTTCTATTTATTCAGATATAAATTGTGAGGTGTTATTAACTAGTTTAAGACCCATAGTTGAAAAAACTATTGGAAAAAATTTAACAGAAACCTACTCTTATGCTAGAGTGTATCAAAGAGGGGCCAAGTTAAAAAAACATGTAGACAGACCTAGTTGTGAGTTTTCTATTACTTTAAATCTAGGTGGAGACCCCTGGCCTATTTTTATTAATGATAAAAAAGTAACTCTTAAGGCAGGAGATATGTTAGTTTATGAAGGATGTAAATTTGAACATTGGCGTGAAAGATTTGACGGTGTATATTGTGTTCAAGTTTTTCTTCATTACACAGATGAGAAAAATGAAAAATTAAAATATGATGGAAGACCTTTTTTAGGTTTACCAGGTTTTTTTAATAAAGGAGGAAAATAAATGAAACCAGTAACAGATAAAGAAAAATATGAAATGATAGAAGAAAAGTATTCATCATTGCAAGTTTTATTTTCAAGTGAAAAAGATATGAATGGAGTTTTAAAAAAACATATTGAAAATTTAAATTTTCAACTAGAGACACAATCTGGCTTGTTAGAAAATTTTTCTAAAATTATTGGCGATCTAAGGTTTAAATTAAAAAACATGACTTTTACTACTGATCAGACAATCGTTGAAAAAAGAATTAAATTTTTTCCAGACAAAAAAGACAATAAAAAAGACTGTGACTGTGGGTGCTAAGGTTTATAGTGAATTTTATAATAAATTAACAAACACAACCAAAGCTACTTTAAAACAAAAGAAACAAGAGCTATGGGATGTAGATGGGGTGTTACATAATCAAAAATATAAATTTGATTTAAGACCATTAAAAAATAATGTTAAAGGTGGTTCTTTTAAAACTAAAGCTGACAAAATTGTTTATGATTTAAAAGATCAGTATGTTGTAATTGATGTAAAAGAATTACATAAGTATTTAAAAACACAATCAAATAAAGTTGTATTCTTAGAACAATTAATACCTGTATTAGAATGGAACATAATTATAGATAAATGAAAGTAATAAACAATTTTTTACCAAAAAAAGATTTTGATGATTTAACTAAACTTGTATTTGATAAGTATTTTCCATGGTATTTTCAAGATGAAATAGCTTTTAAAAAAGAACCAGGTGAAAAAAATGGTTTTTTTACTCATTTAATATATGATTCAAAACCTAGAAGTTCACATTATGAATTTATAAAAGACAAACTTCTTTCACACTTAAATGTGAATAATCTTATTAGGGTTAAATTTAATTGTTATCCTAGAACTGAAAATGTTATCGAACATAATAAACACGTTGATTATGAATTTTCTCATAAAGGTTGTCTTCTTTCTTTAAACACCTGTGATGGTTTTACTGTTTTGGAAAACAGCAAAATAGGGTCTGTAGAAAACAAAGCCTTGTTTTTTGACCCTGGGAAACTACATTGTAGCACCACATGTAGCAATGCTAAAGCTAGATTTAATATAAATATCAACTATAATTAAAGCTACAAAAATTTACAAAAACCAGATATAGTGTGATATTATGCTACAAAAATTAGGATTTTTACCCGGATTTAATAAACAAGTCACAGAGACAGGAGCCGAAGGCCAATGGTTTGATGGTGACAATGTCAGATTTAGATACGGTACCCCAGAAAAAATAGGGGGTTGGGATCAATTAGGTGAGGATAAACTTACGGGAGCCGCAAGAGCTCTCCATCACTTTGATGATAACGCAGGTATTAAATACGCAGCCATCGGCACAAACAGAATTCTTTATGTTTATTCAGGTGGTTTATACTATGACATTCATCCAATAAGAGCTACTTTAACAGGCGCAACATTTACAAGTACAGCTTCATCAACATCAGTTACAGTAACATGTACCGGGACACATGGACTAGGCGAAGACGATATTGTTATGTTTGATGCTGTTAGCGGAGTTACTGCAGTAGGGTCAACTTATACTGATGCTACTTTTGAGGATCAAAAATTTATGGTAACTTCGGTTCCTACAACATCTACTTTTACAATCACAATGGCTGCTCAGGAATCAGGGACACCTTTATCTGGTAGTGGGTCTGCTTCTATTTTATGTTATTATACAGTTGGACCTTCACAACAATTAGGTGGTTATGGTTGGGGTACAGCTCTTTGGTCCGGTACAGCGATTGGGGCTGCTACTACAACTCTTGCAGCTAACATAACCAACACAGTTGACACGACAATTGTTTTAACAAGTTCTGCAGCTTTTCCAGCAACTGGATCAATTAGAATTGGAACTGAGGATATTAGCTATACTGCTAACAACACTACAACAAACACGTTAAGCGGGGGTGCCCGAAATATTAATGGGACAACACCTGCAACACACAGCGCAGGTGCAACTGTTACAAACATATCAGACTATGTTGGATGGGGGAACGCTTCAGCACAAGACTTTACACTTGATCCAGGTTTATGGGTACTAGATAACTACGGAACAAAATTAATTGCACTAATATATAATGGTCCATGCTTTGAATGGGACGCAGCCGGCGGTGGTTCTACTTCTACAAGAGCTACTCTATTAGCCAATGCTCCTACAGCATCTAGACATGTATTGGTTTCTACACCAGACAGACACTTAGTATTTTTTGGAACCGAAACAACTATTGGTTCGACTACAACTCAAGACGACATGTTTATTAGATTTTCTGACCAAGAAAATATTGATGGCACAGATGCATATACAGTTAAAGCAAATAATACCGCAGGTACACAAAGACTTGCAGACGGTTCTAAAATTATGGGAGCTATTAAAGGTAGGGATGCAATTTATGTATGGACCGACACAGCATTGTTCCTGATGAAATTCGTTGGTCAACCATTTACCTTTTCATTTGAACAGGTAGGAACTAACTGTGGATTGTTAGGAAAAAATGCTAACATTGAAGTAGATGGTACCGCTTATTGGATGTCTGAAAATGGATTCTTTGCATACGATGGTCAATTAAAATCCTTACCCTGCTTAGTAGAAGATGCGGTTTATGATGACTTAAATTCTACTTCTAGAGACCTTATTAATTGTGGACTAAATAATCTTTTTGGGGAAATAAGTTGGTTTTATAGTACAAAAGCATCTAATCAAATAAACAGAGTAGTTACTTTTAACTATCTAGATTCAACAGTTAAAAGACCTATATGGACAACAGGAACACTTCCACGAGCTGCATGGAAAGACTCTTCTGTTTTTGAAAAACCTCATGCTACGTATTATAATCCTTCAGATGATGCATCGTCAGATGTCACTGGTAATACTGATGGAATTACGATATATTATGAACAGGAAACAGGGACCGATCAGATCAATGCTGGTGGAGCAGTAACTGCTGTGATTGGAACCATTACTTCGGGTGATTTTGATATTACTCAGAAAAAAAGTACTACAGGAACTAGTGTGGGAATGCCTGACTTACGAGGAGATGGAGAATTTATAATGAGAATAAGTAGGTTTATACCAGATTTTATTTCACAAACAGGTAATACTCAAGTAAGTTTTATCACTAAAAATTATCCAAACAGCTCTGGAACTACTACAAATTTTAGTATTGATTCCACTACAACTAAAAAAGATACACGACTTAGAGCTAGATCTATTGCTATTAAAGTTGCCAACACCACTTCGTCTGAAGACTGGAAACTAGGGACTTTTAGATTGGATATACATCCAGGAGGAAGAAGGTAATGGCTACTTTTTATACAGGCGTTGATAAAGAAAGATATGATGCAGGCAATAAATTTGTGCCTATGAATCAATTTCTTTTAAACTACACAGCACCTACTACGAACGTAGAAGAAGAAGTAACAACATCATATGGAATACCTAACACTAATGCTTTTACAAATAGTGGTGGTGGCTCTTTTTATGCAGGAAATACATCTGATCTAATAGGTAATTATCAAAAAACTATAGACGATAGACAAGCGAGGCTTAACAACCCTTCTAATACTTTTTTAGGTTTGAATACTATGAGAGATCAACAATTAACTGGACCAGACTTAGGAGCATACATTGGATCTAATACAGCTATTCCTCAAGAAAAAACCATGATGGGTAAAGTACAAAGTTTTTTAACACCACAATCAGCTAAAGGTATTCTTGAAGACGGCTACCAAGAACCAAGGTTTCAACCAGGAATAATTGGAACCATAATGGGTAAACTAGATAACTATAGAAATCTATCAAAAGTCGATCAAGCATTCATTGCACAAAATATGGGCTACACTGGTCCAACAGTATTTGGTGATAATTCATCTGGATTATCTAAAGATCCTTTTGGATTAAATACTAGATCTGCATTTGGTAATTATGCAGAAAGAGTTGGTGTTGAATCAGAAAAACTTGGAGATTTATTAGGTGGCAAATTAGCTGACAAGTATGGTGTAGAATGGGATGAAGAAACAGGAATGTATACAGGTGCTAACGCAGCTAAAGCAAACAAAATGACTAGGATGTTGAGAGAGAAATTTAATTTCTACACAAATAAAAATTTAGAATATGCTGACTTAATTCAAAAAAATGCTGAACTACAAGGTATAGAAGACACAAAAATAGCCCAAGACTTCGCGGCTAAAAACCCTAATTATGGTGATGCAGAAAAAAATATAAACCCTGGTAGTGGTGGTGGCCATGGTTATGATCCTCAACATGACTATAGCGGAACGAGCACAAAAGATAAACATGATAGAGCTTCTGATTTAGGTTTTAGTGATATTAGATTAAAAGAAAACGTAGAGTTAATAGGTAAGTCACCATCTAACATAAACATCTATAAATTTAATTACAAAGATAGCCCAACAACATATCAAGGAGCTATGGCTCACGAAGTACCTTGGGCATCAATTAAACACTCTAATGGTTATATGATGGTAGATTATAATAAAATAGACGTAAACTTTAAAAAAATATAATGGCAAAGATCGTACAATCATTAACAAGAGCTGAAGAAGAATATAGCAGAAAAAATCTACAATCATTGGTCAGGGACCTTGATGGTGTAATAACAAAATTAAACTCTTCATTTCAGGATGAAGTTAAACAAGAGATAGAAGCTAAAAGTTTCTTTCTAGATTCATAATGGCAGTAGTAAACGAATATAAATTTT
>Ga0080013_1005643_pt1 | contig 11539 bp, 16 predicted proteins | sample ETNvirenome_6_85_FD_69236 | JGI IMG/M metagenome (GOLD analysis project Ga0080013, IMG submission 69236) | Marine viral communities from the Pacific Ocean - ETNP_6_85 (SPADES assembly) (version 2) | ecosystem: Environmental > Aquatic > Marine > Oceanic | place: Pacific Ocean | collected 2013-06-19
TAAAGCAGAAGCAGCCTCACCACTTCTTGCTTGTATCTTGTTTGCTGATATTCCTAGATTAGCTCCACTATCAGCACCGAACTGAGCTAAACCTGTCCCATCTGCTGTGGTAAGATTACTACCAGCAGCACTAATTTCCAAAGGAGCTGATGGGTTGTCACTACCAATACCTAAATTAGTAGAGAACTTGGCTCCGTTTGAGCTGTGAAATGTTAATAGAGCACTACCGCTATACTTAGATATAGAAGCTCCATCGTCTATATACATGTTAGCTGAAGTAGTGCCAGATGAAGATATATCCTTACCGAGCCTTAAGTCTCCATCTATAGTTAATTTATGTGTTATATCAGAGAATGCCATACTATTAGCGTTCCCGATTCCCACGTTGCCAGACTTGCGTGCTCTGGTCTTAGAAGTAGTTAAGCCCGATTCAGCTCCCCACATGTCTGATGTGGCCGATAAAGAACTTACATAATCATAAACTGCGTTTTTAGATGGAGCTGTTATTGTATCTCCATCCCAAGAAGCATCTAAAGCACCATCGCTTATTTTAGCCTCTATTCTACCAGTAATATATTGTTTAGAAAGTAACCTGTCATCTATAACAAGAGAATGTTTTCTAGGGGATTGGCGTTCTGCACCTATTCCTCCTAGGGGTTTTCCTTGTTTAGACTTAGTTACTGGCATTCTTCTCCGAATTACCCTTGTGGGGCGAATGGACAGTTTGTGTTACCGCACTGCCCAAGCGGTTAATGTCAATTACTTATCCGAACTAAGCGCCAATGAAGATAACTCCAGCTTCTGGACGGATAATCTTTAGCCCATATCTCATAGACATGTAGCTGCCAGTTATCCCGAAACCGGGGTTTGCCTCTTCGACTGTAAGACCACGCCTCTCAACGTAAGCCACAGGCTTGATAGACGTATCCAAAACGGCGAAACGCTCAGGAGGTACGTAGGCATTACTAACGATATTCATACCGTATAGCTGTCCTACAACCGCGCTGCGTGCAACGTCGTTTACGAAATCCAGACCACCTTTCGCGTTAACTGCGTCTCCGCCTGTTGCCGTGAATGGTAGTGTGAAGTCTGCCAAGTCAAGTAGACTCTTGTAGTGTGAGGGTGAAATCAAAACCGTGTCAGCGTTAAGACCTTTTGCACCAATCAGTTCAATAGCCTTGGTCAAATCTGCCAATGCTATCTCTCCAGTTGTGGACGACCCAGCCTTCGAAGAAGTCTGGTAGTGGGTGCCTAGGGCTCCCAATGCCGTCTTGCTCATAATTCCGTATTCCACTAAACGGTCGCCTGAAGCAGATGATGCTCCAAAGAAACCACCGTGGGGATTGTCATCGAAATCTACGATATTTGCCTCAGTAGTTGCTGTGAGGATGCTTCCACCATCAACACCAGTTCCCAAGTCTGCATCGTAAATACCGAAAACGGTCTTTACAAAGTGTTCCGTGATGTGACGTGCGACTGCTCTGCGAGCCTCGTTAAGAGCCATTTCCATTTCTGAAAACCTTGAGTCTTCCATCATCCTACGGGTTACTCCGACTGCAATTCCCCATTCCTTCACATTGATACGCTCTGAGCGTAGGTCAGTGTGCTGGTATGCGGGCGTTGCGCCTTCTTCTAGTTGTTCCATCTTCATGGATGGAAGTCCGAATGTTATATCAATGTCTCCGCCAGTGTCAGTCGTAAAACTCTCCGCGAACATCTTGATTACTGGCATCTCAGTGACTCTATAGTCCTGAATTGCGTCTTTGTAATCTATCAGTACACGATTAGCTACACTATTTAACTGTGAAGATGCAATACCTAAATTTGCTGTTACCATATTTTATTCTCCTTAAACTACCAAAACCTTTGTAAGGCCACCACCTGCGGGTGCGTCTTCAAGAGCGTAAGCAACGGCAGTATTTGTGCCATCTGAAGAAGCCCATATAATTAGGCCTCCAGCTGCGGCTTCATCCGTCATCAAATTGTCGCCTCGGTTTACGTCTCCGTCACATATCATGTACATAACGATTCCGCTACCTGTGACCATAGAACACTGTGCTTCAGCTGCCGCATCCGTCAATGCTACACCCGCTAGGGGTAGATTGTTGTCTGTGGTCAGCGCACACTTTCCAGACGCAGCTATCTTCAAACCTTCGCCAGCTGAAATTGCTTCAGCGGCTATGAAATTGATAATACGTGCCGGTGCTCCACCGTCATTGACTAATATTCCTTTTACTTGTGCCATATTTAATCACCTTTTTCTGTTTCCAGCCCCTTGAATATAATCTTTCCGTCTTCCATCGCAAACATGCGGTGGGTCTCTTCAGATTCTTCAATTGGCTTCTCTTCAGCATCGTGGGCTTTGCCCTTACCGAAAGTACGTTCTGTCTCTTCTGGGACAGGTATACTCTCCATAGCGATGCTGAATCCTTCTAGCTTAATCTCGTCCCATGCTGATAACTCGGTAGTCCGTGCTTCAACACTCTCGTCATTCACCTTTCCAAGGAGGGTTTCTTTTTTGATAATTGAGTCAATAAAACTGGAAACGCGTGCTTTTGCAAACTCGGCGTTCCTTGTTTCTTCGGCCTCCTCAAACTTGGTAATAGTTGCGAGAGCGTCGTTATACTTCGTATTGAGCTCTGCGTGGGCTGATTCCATATCTGAGATTGTACTCTTCATAGAAGCGAATTCACGCTCCACGATTGGATTACTCTCAGTCTCTTTAACTGTTTCTTCAGCCATAGTTATTTCCTCGCTAGTTGACCCGTCTGTTTCACAGGTACAAGCTTTGTCATGGTCGCTTCCGCAACCACAATCCGTTTTCATTTCGTGTCCATCGCATTTCTTTCCGATTGTACATGCGTCACAAACCGGTGTACGAGTTTCGTTATCAATGAAACTCACCTCGATTGGACGAATATCAGTAGCGAATGATTCTCCCATGACATCTAGGTCATTGGAAAGCCAGTCGATACTTACGTGCGTCATATCGCCGTTTTCTATTTTCTCTAACACTTCATTGGCCTTTGCCGCATCCTTGTGGATACGAGCTAAGAGCTTCACCGCCTTTAAACCATCATCCAGCTCTACGTATTCTGGGTTGACAGCTATACCTAACAAATCGTCAGGTGTTCGCTGATGGTTATAGTAAACCGGAAGCTCGTTGAAAGCTTCTATATTATTATGTAATGTATTGGGTTCTATATAAACCTTTTGGTCGCCATCCTCATCATGTATACCAGATGTAATAGCGTATACAGGAAATTCATAACAGTCCTCTTTACTGTCTACGTTTCCAATCTCCAATGCAAAAGAGCGCTTAATTTCTTCTTTGGTGCCTGAAGAAGCAAAACTTCTTTCGTCAAATTTTCCTTCATCTACCCTAATGCGGCACATATCAGCTGCCACTTTCTGGTAATTCTTAAAGCCCCTCTTCTTAAGCTTAAGCCCCGCATCTATTAAACAACTTTCATATAGATACTCATCTAGCTCTTTGTCTTCTGTCATTTTTCCCTATCCCCTTTTTTGTTTGCGGCTGGTTTGTTACCAGCTCTATTTTCAGTCCTCTTGGACTCTTCTTTCTTATCTTGGTTTTTTCCACCAGAGACGTTTACATTCGCTTCGGTGTCCTGTATCTCTGTCACGCCATCTGGATTCAGACCGCGCTCCATCCTTACTTCACCGGGCGAAAGAACTCCCTCAGAAAGGTATACCATATCTGTCTTTGCTTTCACAAAGGCATCGTTAACATTAATTTGCCTGAACTTAAATCGGGCACTACCACTTTCTAATTGTGGCATCAACTGGGAATTTATAGCTGCTTCTACAGCAGACTGTAAATGTTGAACATAGGGTTCGAAAATGGGCCTTGCCTGTTCGGGCTTCTCCCACATCGTTATAGGTACTTTCAATGCTATATGTATCTTCTTAAGAATATCGTCTGTGTATTTTCCATACTCAAACGCTCGTTGTGTACCTTGCATCTCCTTAACTACTATATCATTACCGTGAATAATATCTTCACCGGGTTCTAAGGAGTTAAAGGCGTCAAGTACTTCGTTAATCTTGTCAGCATTATAAGGCATATCGGGAAGTCCACAGCTAATATCAAAGCGACTATTAGCGTATTTGTTGAGAGCAGCTCCAACATCCCGTTCCGCATAATCTTTAAGGTCAACCAGATACAGAATTGGATGGATGTCAGATAAACCATAAGCATAATCATCGAATGAGTTGTTTTTGAATTCAATAATCTCACTATCTTCAAACCTAACTGATTCTTTGTCATCTCCTAAATCCTGATAATAATACATCACCTGTCCATTATCGTCTCTTTGTACATACATATTAAGAGAAGACCTTAACACTAAATTGTCACCTGTCCATTCTAGATATGATGTTCCGAAAATTCTTCCATTCCTTAACCAACCATATAAAGTCTGGTCTAAGTTTATCTCGTCAAACATTAGGGCGATAGCATCACGCTCTGCGTCGTCATCTGTTACAATGTCATAGCCGTCTTTCGCTGCATATAAACAAGGCAGGTCAATCAACGTCCTTACGATTGGGTCAGCTAGGTACACATTCATGTACGTTTTTGCGTCGCCTATCTGCGGTTCATGACTTGCTGCACCAAACATTCCCGTGTTTTGCTGTAGCTGGATACGTCGAATAACGCCCTCACCGTAGCTGCGCGGGTCATCCTTTGAATAAGGAGGATTGGTGCCTTTCGTTGCAAACTGACGCCTGTTCCAAGGCAAATAATCACGTAGAGCCATGGCTATCGTATACTATTATATAAACGGAGTATATAAAGGTTTCGCTCATAAACCGCCGGGTATATGTTTGTTGACCCTATTCTTGACTCCTCCGGTCTTAAAAACCGCAGGTATACTCCCCGTTCTGTCCATTCTAGGAGTAGGAGTACTTAATTGTACGCTAGCAAAAGTAGCGCTAGCGGGCATCATTGATAGAGCAGCATGTATTCCCATAACTGAACTATCACAATAATCATCATGTTTTCCATCTGGAGCAGCTATTCTTTCTGTTTTATTGGCTGCATCCATAACATATTCCAACTCTGTGTGCTCTCTTAACCATTTATTAACTAACTTCGCTTCCTCTGGTGGTAATCCTTCAGGGTGTGGTATTTTGACCAGCCCCTGTTGGATGTACGAAACATAATCCCTATATGCTTGGGTTTTCGTACCTTTTGGACCACCAGTGAAAATGAAGGGTAAAAAGTGCATACCTTCTTCGTAGCATCCTTTTCTTATGTCCTGTTCAATCGCACCACCAATACCAGTAGCGTCAATAATGACACGCTCAGCACTAAAATCTCTAGCAGTGTCCATGATACGCCTACGTTGATATGGAATGTCATGTCCGCCAGTTCTAGGATTGATTTCCTCCAAGCATATAAGACGTGCGATATTTCCCTCATCGGATTTTTCGGTACTCCATACACTGATAACAGTGCTATTAACAGATTTACCAATGTCAACAGCCACACTACAATTAGGGTATGGCGTTCCTCTTTCGACAAAGGTTTGTCCTCGTACTCTACACCTCTTAAGCGCTTCGGGGTTAAAGATTTGTGAGACCGATTCGACGAATTCGCATTCATATTCTGTCCTCCAATATATTGAGTCTTCTCCCCACTCCACCATCTTGTCAAGCATTTCTTCTTCGCTATATGGGGCAGAATAAGCTCTACCACACTTTATAGCGTCTCTCCAACTGAACACTAGCCTTTCAAACGTATCTGCATATGCGTCGTCATAAAGATAGCGATACATATGATTTTCTTTACTTTTCGGGGTACCCAAGTTTATAAAGGGTGCTTTATTCGCTATGATACAGGGCTCTACATTGTCAATGAATAATTTATCATCTATCAAAGGGCTCTCATCTATAATTAAGAATGTCGGGTGCTGGCCTCGTATAGCCTGACCCTGATTGGATGGAGCCATAGGAGCTCTGCGTAATATAGTCCCACCTTTCATCGTAATGTTTGGTTTGTTATGGAACCTGTAAGATTTAACTAAGCTACTAAGAAAAGCATTATCAGAGAAATGTCTATACACATAGTTAAATATAAGTGCGGCTTGGTCCTCGCTAGGTGCGAGCACAAAGATTAAATCTCTAAAGCGCTTAAAGAACATATACACAGTTGCAGCTACCGAAAGGGCATAGGACTTGCCACAGCCTCGTGGAGCCAATATCGCCATTTTACGCTGCTTACCGCTCTTTGGATATGTTAGAGAACTAACTATTATCCTTTCCTGAAGTGGCCTAAGCTTTAATGGACGCCGTTCAGCGTCTATAAGGTATGTTTCACAGAATGCCCTAAGTAGGACAGTCATTTTCTTGTCGTCGTGTCTACACTGTTCGAAAATATCCTCTAAGAACCTTGAATCATGCGCCGCCTTCCCTGAAATAGCCGCGTTAAGCGTCTTCTGTTCGTTCTTCACTGGCGTCGTCATCGTCATCTACCATATCCTCTAGCAGGTTTACAAACTGCTCTGTATTCTTTTCTACTACAGTAGGTATTTCGATATTAAGAGCCCTGAACTCAGTATGAATATCCCTAACAATAGAGTTTCTCTGTCGCAAGAGCTCTGTTCTCGCGTTAACATCCCGAATAGATACAAGAATTTCTTCCCAAAGCACGTCTTCAAGCGTAAGATTGCGTGCCAACAACCGGACAAGTTCTTTATGACGTTCATATTCTCCTTCTCCTATGCGTTGGCGTAACCGAGTTTCATACTCTTCTACGTTCACAGGTTTTTAGCTAAATCTCGAATTTCCTTTGTGAGGTCCTTTTCAATAGCTTTGGCCTTGTGGTCTACTTCTGCTAAGATTGCCTTTTCCAGAATGGCTGCCTTAACTTTTGCCTTCTGAGTAGCGTCTAGTTTCGCTTTCATTGCTTTGGTGAGGTATTTTTCATACAACTCTTCCATTTCGTCACCATGCTGACGCATAAACTTAGCGTACATCTTTCTCGCCATCAAGCGGAAAGCTGGTACTTTCATCCATGCTACTGCACAGGCCAAAGCAACTACAACGGCGCCTCCACCAATATACATCATGTTGTCCATCAACATGTCTAGCATACTGGATTCAACTACCACATTAGCTGTAGTGTTTGCTGTTTCGTTTGTTGTTGTGTTATTAGCCATAATATCACTCTAACCCATATACTGTAGGACTATATAAAGCTTTCGTTGTGTGGCCCCATGGACACATATGCGTAAGTATCCTGTGGTTTTCTGGTCCGTTAGGGACCACTATTACACCTAGGATGTAGGGGTTAATAAAGGTTCCGTTAAGGTAGGTGGGTTTCCCACCATTTGGGGGGATAGCATATGCCGCCATCAAGCTTTAAAAAGCATTTCATGCATCGTGCCTTCTCGTGACGAGTAAGCTCTTTCCCGCAGTACTTGCAGTACTTAGCTTCCATCTATTTGTTTTAAGCGCCTTCGTATAAGACCCAATATCCCCAATTACCACTGCCTATTTTCACAACTCCACTTTGTAGTGCTGCGTCAATAGCTTGTGAAGCCGCATCAATAGCGGCATCCATAGCGGTAACTGCGAGGGTCATCGAGGCGTATCCTTCTCCTTTTAAACTCTCAACTGCCATTAATCCTCCTTATGTTCATCTTCGCATTCCGCTACCTCTCCGTTCCCATTACGAAAAGTGCCCTTTCTAGTCTGTTCTATCTGACTGTTCTGTTGAGCAGTCCATAACTCTAATACTTTATATATAATAACAAGCGCGGGCGAACCTATAATCAGAAGAACTGACTTATAAGATTCTATATCTTCTACTATCTCTGGATGACGAAATGCCATCGTAACTAAGAAGATAGATAGTCCTACCCATGCCATAACCACTGGTGCTGCTACTAACATCATCATGAAGTTAGCGAAATTCCCATCAGGGTTCGCTGCATCTTTCTTATGATTACTCATTTCTTCTCCTGTAATAATAACTTAATTTCTGCAAGAGATATCTTTACTTCTTGCATATCCTCTGCATTTTTTTTATGGCGAGCACCAAATTCATTCTTTACTTCATATAGTGAAAAAACCATAAAGCGATATAAAGCATAAATTGCTCCAAGAAGAAGTATTAATGGTAGTCCATATTCTTCGACTGCAACTAGAACGTCTTGCATGTATCTTTTTACCTAACGCGCCTATATAAAGCTTTCGCCCTAATCGTCCCATACTGTGTTCTTTTCCCCTTCTTCTTCTGCTTCACTTGTGGCTGCATCAATATCTGTCTCGTCTATAGTTACGTTTTCAGATTTAGGACCTTTCTTCCATGTACTTTTCTTGGGTACCCACTTTGGAGGTTCTGCATCACATTGCCCACCATTACCTTTCCAGTAGGAACACCACTTACAGAGATTTTGAGGTACTTGCTCGTAGTTTTCCTCTATATCCATCTTTTCTCTAAGACAATCATGCACCATTTTTATCAAATCACGAGCTTCATCTAACTGGGCTTGTGTTATTTTAACGAAAAAAGTGTCATCAAAGCGTAAATAGTTGACTCCAACGAACTTTGGCATCTCTCCCATCTCTAAAGTGTACAGAAATGCATATATAATCAACTGTCTGTAGTAATCTTCAGGCAAAGTCGGGCCGTAACGCTTCGAAGTCTTGTAATCCAGAAGGGTTACACCACCATCAAAGTCACTGCACACTGCATCTACTACTCCAACAATAGCATAATCTTGCGATTTAACCCACTTTTCTGCGTATTTCGGGGCTACAGAGTTCCAAGCTTGCCATTTTGACTTGTAAACCTTCCATTTTACCATCTCAGTTAGTTTTTTATCCACTGACTTGACAAAGTTCTGTAAAAGGTCCTCTGTTTCTACCCTCATGGCCTCCATTTCGACACCAGTATGTACTTCCCATAGCCATTTATGCTTCGCTACCTTCTCATCCCAGCCCTTTTCGAACTGTTCTTGCATCCATTTCTCTGGTTCTCCCTCTTCCCAAGCCTTATAACTACGGAATTGATACTTAAAGAGGTTTTCTAATACCTTATGTACCAAAGTTCCACGAAAGAGATGAACGGTCTTCTTTTCTGGAATCTGGGCTATATACTTGTAGTAGAATTCTCGCGGGCACTTCATGTAGGTATTGATTTTACTAGGGCTGAGCCTCATAAACGAGGGCTCCCAAGTAGTCTCCATCTCCTCTTCACTTACGGTAGATGACATTTATCCTCACCTTTCGTAATTGATACGCCATACCCATACACTGCTGCCTTTGCTGCTTTCCACACGCAATCGGAGTGGGCTGCACCATCTTCGCGGTACCATATTTCTATCGGCGGGCTAGTGCACTTAAGCTCTTCTCCGCACACAAAGCATTCTTTCATTCTGGTAACACCCTGCTCTTCTCAAAGTCCTTATACGATTTGCCATGAAAGCCATCGGGCTCTGTTTCGGATTCGGGGCTGTGTGGTGATGCCTCAAAGAGAGCAGTATTATACTGGTCAATTGGCACCTTTGTGCTATAGGTGGCGCTTTGATGTAGCTCGCTCTGTAGAGCCGTGAGGCTCATTCTGAGCTCGAACATCAACTTGTCCATCTGTGCTAGTTGTGTTGCTATTTTTTCATTCATAGTTCTTTCACATTTGGGTAAAGTCAGAGGTCTATTTAAAGGTTTGGTTTGATGGGGACGTAGGGTGCTTAACAGAGCCCTATAGCTATACTAGTAAAGCTTAGTTAGGACATTCTCTGTTATAATCATATCTTTATAGAGAACTGTTTTACTACAGTGTTACTTTCAAAATTTACCTCGATTTGTTTAAACCCCTAGCACCATGAATCAGAGTATGACTTTCTATTTTTTAGACGGGGGGTATGTTTGAGATAGTATGCCTTGCGATTTTGATATTTTTTGACCCATAAGTATATATAGGCACTCGCTATGGGTATAGTAGAGGTAAAACAAATGTCAGCACACATATACGAACAGGCTATTATGGATGCATGGTATGCATACGATGGACCCCTGTCCTTCGAAGCATTCTACGCTACATACATACCAGAGTAAGCACCCCCTCCCATGGTGACAATAGTAAATACTATTGCTTGCCGTAAGGCTAAACAAATAATAATAATAACAACCCTCCCCTATGCTAAATAATTAATGCGCCCTACACCCCCCATGCATACCCTTATATAGGCACACGCTATGGGTATACTAGAGGTAAACAATATGTACACAATACACTGCATCGACTGTGGTATGGTAATGTATAACACATCACCAGCACACACACTACCACGCGATGACCGATACTGCACACGCTGCGCTTAAGCATACCCCTGTATGTGGGCCACCAGAAAAAAAGGTACCCCCCCCCCTATACTTAATAACCATAGGGGGCACCCTATATATAGCTTGCGCCATACGCCCCACCATAGTGGGGCGGACGGATGGTATGAGTTTGGGGGTGTGCTTGGCTGCCGTTGGCGAGTGGCACCGGGCGCTATATGGGGGTATATAAGCATCCCCGTGCCTTATATACTAAACAGACCCCAACCCTTATATACTCTCTCGCTACAGTTAAATTAGGAGGAAAACAAATGAGTGCACTAAAAAAAGTTAAGGGCAAAGACGGTCTAACCTACACGGTTGACACAACTGTCACTTTCAAAAAGCGTAATAAATTCGCCCAGATGGATTTAGTCCAGCTAGGCGATTAAGCCAAAGCTTTATATAGTCCTACGCTATAGGGTAATTAGAGAGTAAAATCCCAGCCTGTCGGTTAACCAACACCAGAAATTCGGGCCGGTTTCTCTAATCCGCAGTGACAGAATACGCCACCAGAAACCAGTAATAATGTTGGTCTGGCGGGCCTCCGAGCGGAACCATTTTTTTTGACTAGCGCAAGCTTTGTCCGACCACCCCGCCGAGCGGGGTGGGTGGCTTGCTGTGAGTTCAGGTTGTGCTCAAAATTTTTCCAAAAAACGTGAGCGGAACCCAAAAGGGGGTATATAAGCACCCTCGTGCCTTATATACTAAACAAAAGCAAAGCTTTATATACTCTCTCGCTACAGTTCATATAGAGGAAAAACAATAAAAATGAGTGAACACAATAATTTAAATTGGTCAGATTTCATTCTATGCTTAGGCATGGAATTAGCTTTTGGTGACGGTTCCCGTGACGAAAAAGTTTACAGGAAAATTGAAAATACAATGTCAAGGATGGAATACATCCAGAATGGAGAGTTTTAAAATGAATGGAAACTTAACTGAAGCAGTAGTTGACGCAATCCAAATATGGAATCGTGAAGATGATATAGAAACATCCAATACTGAAAATATAGATATGAGAGCGGTTCTTTATTTCCAATATGAAATAATGGTTCAGCCAATGCCCGAAGAAAGGCCTGAAGTGTATGATAATGGAGGTGAATAAATGACTTACTACGATTATGAAGAAAATCAACACAGTGAAAACTGTAATTGGATTTACGGTAATTGCGATTGCATTATGTCTGAC
>Ga0080013_1005645_pt1 | contig 11537 bp, 19 predicted proteins | sample ETNvirenome_6_85_FD_69236 | JGI IMG/M metagenome (GOLD analysis project Ga0080013, IMG submission 69236) | Marine viral communities from the Pacific Ocean - ETNP_6_85 (SPADES assembly) (version 2) | ecosystem: Environmental > Aquatic > Marine > Oceanic | place: Pacific Ocean | collected 2013-06-19
CTTCTTTTTTGTTTCTCTAAATCTAATTTCTGTAATCTTTTAGCCGCTTCATCTTCCATTTCAAAATTAGGGAACTCTAACTCCTTCTTCTTTTTCTTTTTTTCTTTCGGCTTTTTTTTTAAGGAAAGGGAGGTATATTTTACACACCACATTTTCCGCTAAGACCCCCCCGAGTTAATACCCTTCCTTGCCCTCTAAAACGCCCCATATGGGCCTCTCTCATCTTCAATGAGGATAACTCCCCCAAACCCTTCAATGGCTGAGAATTGGCTTAAAACAAGCGTTAGACATATTCAACCGCATGGCCCTCAAATCTTCAAATGGTTCAATCATACCCCGAACCCAAACGGTGCGAAGGTAGGGGGTAGTATGGCGGTTATCCGATATTATTAGGAGGTATCCAATATCCCTTAACGATTTTGCGTATTGTCAAAACCACCAACAAAACCAACAACACATCGGGGATTATAGAATGTCTTATTTTTGTATTTTTAATCATTCACTTCACCCGACCAATAAAAATAAAGAACATCAAAACAAGACTACCGCCAACCATCATTGAAGCGGTTGCCCACTTTGCGAAAGATTCTTCCCTTCCCTTCACACTATCAAAAACCGCCCCAACCGTATCACTAAAACCGCCTAATATAGCCGGAATAACCGCACTTATCACCGGAGGAATAATCATCATCAATCCTTCAAGAAGTGTGCCGATTTGACCCGCCACACCTTCAACAACTGATTCAACGGGGTTCTCTATACCCGTTGCATCCGTTATATCATCAGCAAAACCGCCGCCTTCATAATCTCTTTTCCAATTCCACACCGCCGCCGGAGAAGTGATTGGATTTGCGTAGTAATACCATTTAGCCATTACAAGTTTTCCCCCGTCATTTTTCGGCCTAATTTGTAAATCATCCCGCCGATAAATAATATACTTATTGTCGGAACAATAGCAATCAACACACCTTCAAGAATACCCATTCCGATATTCGGAGTCATTGAAAGCAATTCACTCTCCGCCATCATTTGACCCCCCGCTATTAAGAATAATAATTCCGACAACAACCACAAAACCAAGAACCCACGCAAGACCGGCGAAAGAGGTTTTTTCTCCTTTCTTTTCACTTTCACTTTCACCTCCCATCGGTTGAAGTTCTCTTGCTTCTTCCTCATGTCCCGAACCCTCTTGATATTCAAGACCCGTTATTGTTCTCCCCCATGTAATATGAACGATTGAAAGTTCAATTTCAGTCAATTCCTCCGATGTGATATATTCAACGGATTCTCCGCCTTGTAAAATGAACTTTTCCCCGTTCCCTCTTATCTCAACATGATATTCATTTTTTATCTTCAAATAGACCGACCCGAAACCATCCGACTCATCAAACTTTACAGTTTTTCCGTCATCAAGAAGTTCCCATTCACCATCAAAACTCATTTCTTCAAATGGACATAATTCATCGTTGATATTATCTAAATACCAATTCCACGATTCAATAGGGGCTTGACTAATTCTCCCCGCCTTCCTCATATTTTCTTGACCCGCCTTAATTGCATCCGCTTCCGCCTGTATGCGTTCGGATTCGGCTTGGGCTACTTTTCCTTCCTCAACTTGTTTGTTGTATTCCTCTTGCCGTTTAAGGGCATCCTCCGCATCTTTTACGGCTTCTTCCTTATGTGCAACATCGGCTTCAACATTTCCTACCTTCTCATCATATACCTCTTGAGCCAATTCTTGAGAGTTGCTCGGATAAAAAAGAGTTATTTTCTTCCCATCATTATCAAATGCGACAACTTCCCAAGTTTGTTTATCCCCCTTTATCCTATGAATCATTTGAATAGTAATTTCACCGACTTCATCCTCTTGCACTACCGAAACGGTTTCAACTTCTTCAACTTCTTCAACATCGGCACGCACTTCATTATAGGCATTCAAAACTTCATTCAAAACCTTTGATGTATATTTGTATGATGTCCTTTTTGAAAACGAAACAACATATTTCAAAATATGTTCACCATCCACGACATCAAATAATAAAATGAATTGAGTTGGGGTTGTCCCGTAGTTGAGACTCCCGCCATAATCTTCACGATTGAAACTCTTTATTGAATCGCCTTTCGGTCTTTCAATTTCTTCATTAGTTAGAGTCAAAGAACCGTTTTCATATGTTGCTATATTCGGCATTTTACTTCCCCACATCTTTTCTTTTCTGTTTAGAGAAAAAGAGTAATTGTTTCATAGTTAATCTAAATCGGAGTTTGAATCTTTCGGCATCCCTTTCATATTCTTTAAGTTCATTTACCGAAAAATGCGAAAACCAATTCCTATGACCCATTTCACATCATCCCCGAAACATCAACACCAAAACTAACGCCAAGAATCGCAACCAATAACCGCACATATTTTCCCATAACGGCGATTTCAATTGTTGCCTTTTCAACAACTCTCAACCTCAAATCTAAATCGGTTAAGCGTTCTTGACTCAAACTACATTCATTCGGCATATCAAATCAAACCCTCATACACTCCGAAAATTGATATTACTGCCGAATCTGTTTCGGCACTAAACCAAATAGTTAATTCCGTATTGTTTGGATTTTTCAATGTTAAGGTTTGACCCGTCAAGTTCGGGTCTAATAACGCATAGTTTGTCCCAACTTGAAAGTCTTGAATATCCGACCACATCTTCACGGAATCATCACTTATTTTCAAATGAACTTCACTCCAACCCTTCAAATTGATTGATTGAGGTTTAGTTGTTGAAACCGTCATTGGGCTTGAAGGATGAACTAAAGTTCCCCTCACATCAACCCCTCCCTCTTTAACCATCCATAGAATGAAAGGGGTTTGTTTCTCTTTCCTCTAACCCGTATCACCGCATCTCCCCGCTTCTTATTCAATAAGTATCGGTTAAATGGTTTCAATAAACCATGAGAAGCCAAAGCGAAAGAAGGCCATTTGAGAGGGTTAAGAGCCATCATTTTCTTATATTTTGCACGAACTTCCGTTTTATCGTGCATGGATTTTTGCCGACTTCTTTCCGTAGCATCCGCCCGTTCTTTCGGTGTCATATCCTTTCGGTAAATCAAATCCTTTTTTGATTTCTTTTTCCTTTGGATATATTTATGTGAACTGTATGCTCTTTTTGCTTCCGCATTTGTCGCTTTTTTTCTTCCCATAATAATCACCTCACTTGAAATAATCATACATTTTAAGATAGTGCATGACGGATTTCCCTGTTGCTTTTGATGCCGCATGAGCGGTCTTCATTTTGAAGTTCTTTGAAGCAATTTCGCTTTTTCGCTTCGCCATTCTTGGGTTGCTTATACTACTTATTTTCTTTTTTCTTCCCATAATAATCACCTTTCAATAAATGGTATTTGGTCAAATAACTTTTTTTGATAAGTCAAAGCCGCCCATCTTTTTGAACCCTTTCTCACTAAATGACCCATCACTTTAACCATAGGTTGCCCTTTCTTTTTTCTTCCCATAATAATCACTTTTTCCCCATTAACGGTCTAACCAACATACAATTAAGACATTGATGCGGTTTCGTTAGAGTGACAACGGAACTACCGCATTTACTACATGGTTTCCGTCTTTTATGGCCCACTTCAATCACCTTGTATTGCTTCCGCCCCTATGATTCATCGGTAAATCCGATGAGTTAAGGAGTTAGATTTACTCGGTTTTACGGAGTATTGCCTTAGCGGTGTTTTGAGGTGCTTTTTGTGTTTGTCGCACTTCGTTTCCTTGTGTTCCGCCGATTGGTTGAGTAATAACGGGAAGCCAAGTTCGGGTTGTTGCGGTTGTTGAATCGCATTGAATTGCTACATCACCACCGACTAAACCGTATGTTGGTATGAAAATTGCGCCGAGTGCTTGCGTAGCGTATGTTTGACTACCGCCTCCGCCGCCATTGTGGTATTCAATACCGTTGGCTAAATCTCCGTTGTTCATGCGAAGTTGGTTTGCCTCTTGCCCATAATCGGATAAAGCGTTGATTCTCACTCCTTGACTTCCGAGTTCATCCGCCGCCGAATCATTCATGCAAAGAATACCACTCACTACGCCACCACTCAATGTTTGAGGGATTCTAACGATAACTTGGTTGATTCCTACCGCATGGGTGAAAGTTGTTGGTGCTGAAACCGTAGTTTTAACTTGGGTTGCATCATTTAATTTAAGCCACCACTCCATACTTCCGCTTGAAATAGCATTTGCCGCCGCCGCCCATGAAATAATAATTTCAATGCGGTTCACATTTTCGGGATATACTCGGCCAATAGGAATACTCCAATAAAACTCTCTAACGGTTGCCGAATCGGGAACTTCATATGCCTTCCCGCCGATACTGTTTAACAAATATCCAAGACCACCGATTGTTCCGGCATTAGAAGCCACTCCCGCCCGATAGTCAAAAACGGGCTCTCCATTAACTATTACACGAAGGGAATTGACTAAGTTTGACATATCACCCGCTACAACGGGCCCTGCCCCACTAAAAGTCATATCACCTCTAAGAGTTAGATATTCATAAGTTCCGCCAACCGCATTGATTCCGGTTGAATAAGCAACTGCAACCGTTTCAGTCGGCATATCGCTTGTATCGCTTGTTTGGTCTATCTTAGTTAATTTAACAACCATTCAAATCACTCCGCCTTTCGTGCTTTTGAAATAACATTTTGAGCCATCGGCCAAAATACTGCAATTCCGATTGTTAGACCGGCTATTGTTAGAACTTGTCTAAACATTTAAGCCAACCCCACAAAGTCAAGGGTGCTTTCACTCAAAGTCTTGCCGCCCGTTAGAGGAAGATAAGACCAAATTACATTTATCACTACAAAACCCACTAAAACCGCAAATACGGCGTTCATTGGCCCGATTGTATCACTTGTTGCCGACATATTTTTTCACATCATATAGGGGGTTCGCCCCGCCTACAAATAACCTAATTCATGCAAGCCATATAAACCGCTATGCTTCACATCTTGGACATGAATAAATAACTTCCCAAGTTCCCTTTTTCAAACTCGGATTTTTAACCAATCCACATTTACAAATAACTTTCAATTGTGGTGAGTTTCGGGAATATACAAAACCCCTCCCCGTTTTTTCAATTTTAATATCGCCCGAATCATAATTGATGCTCACTTTTGAACCCTCCATTTTGTAATTCTTTTTACTGTATCATAAACTTCATTTTGATATTCTCCGCATTTCTCGCAAACCCATTCGGTCACGACATATTTTCCGACATCTCTTTGTCCGAGCCAATCCATTGAATGCCGAACTGTATTTTTCAAATCGCAAAATAAACCCATCTTCAACTCCTCCGTTGTTTTGATAGTAGCATAGTATTGAACATCATTTCATGTATCATATCCTCAAGAGTCTTTGTCATTAACTCAATATGGTTATGCTCATCCCTTAGAACCCAAAACATTCGCATCCTTCCGCTTGAAGCGTAGTGTTCTTCCCGATTTATTTTAATCCCGAATATCTCATATCGTGTATCGGTCATATTGGTCATCTTCAACCCTCCCTAATATGACGATATCGCTTTTCATCGCATGGGCTAACTTCACCATTAACGCCTTCACAATCAAAAATATGCCCCTCATGTGCTACATAAATACCAAGTGAGCCACATATTTCACATTCAACGGCTTCATTGTTTCTAAAAACTCTAACCATCTTCAAGCCCCACGAATACATATTGGGCAAAAGTATTTCATCATTGGTATTCCGCCCCGACTATGAATAATTTTCCGTATGCAATCTTTTTTCGGTTTTCTAAAGTTAGTTGCACATTCACAACTGATTATTTTATTTTCATTTCTCATTTTTTTCACTCCTAATTAAAATGAAATATGGGGGCTTTTGCTATATGAAGGCGTTGGTGCATTATTTTGAATGCGGAACGGGGTTAAAACGCATCACTCCGCCCCGTATCATATCAATATAGGCCCATTTATAATCGGTTAATTCATCAATCAACGACTCCATCATATCAACCTCCAACCCGAAAACTTTTTTCGCATACTCAATATCCATTTTTGACACATTCATCAAAACCAAACCCGATATATTACCGTTGAAAAGTCGGGGCATATTCCCGATTCTATGACAAATAGTTATCAACCTCACTCCTTTGCTTCTTCCCGCAATCGCCGCCTTTTTCATTGACGGTGAAGGATTCCCTCTATTATCAAAACCTTGAAGGATATTACAGTCATCAACAATAATCACATATTGTCCGTTGTCATTGACATTCGCCATATTGAAAACTCCTTCAATTAAATTATCAACATCGGTTTCATAGTTGGTTGGGTCGGTTGGATAAAAAACCGTCAAATTATTTTTCGCCATGCTCTTGAAAGTTTCATTTAATGTTGAAAGCGGTTTCACTTCATCCCCGAAAAGGTGTTCAAGTTTTATACTAACATAAACAAACCGAACTTCTTTGAATGAATCAAGTTTCAATGATTCTTTGATTAAATGACTTAGTAAAGTCGTTTTCCCACTACCGGAAGTCGCCGCAAATGATGAACCAAGAGCATATGTCCCACCATCGGGGAGAAACATTTGCTTCAAAAGTTGGCTATTTTCGGTCATTTTAACGGGTTTTAACACCACATTTTCCTCATTCTTCATGCTTTAACCCCCCATTTGAGAGGATGGTTTTTTGTCTTTTCCTTCTCAATTTATCCCGCAACCATCTAAACGGATTCGGGATTTTTCGGGCAACCGCCCTTAAAACTTTGACTTTACTTTTTTTCTGTATTTTAATAATCGGAGGTAAAATATATCCCGCCGTCAAAATTGAAGCAATCATACCCCTATTCACATAATCGGTAATATCAATCCCCTTTTCCCTCATCCACGCATACTGAGCATGAGCAACGATAGATTTTGATTTGTCGGAATGCTTGCATGAATAATCCTCATCAACCATTACCGCCCGACCATAATATGTCGTCAAATAATCAATTCCGGTCAATCCACTTTTTAGAAGTGCAAGGTTTTGTTCTTCTATTGCTTGCATTTCTTTTTTGCTTAATTTAATCGGCTTCCCTTTTTTGTCTAATTTTTGAACGGGGTTCGCAATCAAAACCGCTTGAAGCGGTGTCGGTATATGTTCGGTAATGTCCGTTTCGTTAATTGTGAAGTCGCCCCATTCCGGTTCATCAAAAGTCGGGGGTGGCGAATCTTCATCCGCCATAGATTGACCTTGCGGGGAAGGAGACATTTCCTCATCCGCAAACATGGAGGAACGGTCAATCTCAACCCCCGTTTTTGTTTCTTCAATACCACATTTTTTTATGTGTTTGTAATATCCCGATTTTGAAAGAGACTTCCCACAATTTTCACAAGTGAACTTTTCGGTCATACTTTGAAACCTCCGTTAATTTTTGAACCCATCAATGCACCAAGTATTTCTTGAGCATTGGGTGAATTGAGAGTTATTGCCGTTGCATATCGGAGACTCAATTCTATTGTTTCTCCTTCACCGGCTCTTTGCATATGATAGGATTTTAGAAAATTACCCGCCATGAAAACCAATCCCCACTCCGGCGTTTTTTCGGAAAACTTGTAAAGAGTATCAAGGAGACTCAAAAAAGGAGTTGTCCCAATCATCAATAAATCATCAATTTTTTCTAAAGTCTCTTTGTCGGTTGTCCACTCCATGAAAAAACCATATCATGCAAGCCATATAAAGGGAATACCCTTGAGACTCCCGTATTGATGTCTCTTGGGCGTTTCTTTTTGTCTCCGGTATGATTTAACCAATAAAGGAAAAGAGGCCCATACGGGGAGACATACCCTTTTCAAAAGGAGAAAACGGTGTATGTCGCCCTTGTCTCAAAAAATTATCGGTAGTCGGAGAAATAATACTTGGGGAGTCTCCATGTCGTTGAAGAAAAACCGTTTTGTCTCTTGTATCTTGAAATAAGTTTTTCTTGAGACATTTTATTTTTGAATAATTGCCCGAGTTGTCTCGTATTGACATTATATCTTGTTTGACTTGTTATTCTCCTTGCTAATTCATTTAGGCAAACTTCCCCCTCCGCCATGAGTATTCGTTCAACGATTCGCCAAATTGTATTCCGCTTAATATCATCCCTCATTTCATAGTCTCCCTAAATGTCTCCGTCAAACTGTAAAAGGTGAATCTTCCGGTGATGTGCATTCGGTTCACTTCACCATTCAAAACACATTCCCTAAGCAATCCGCCAACCCCTCTTGAATTAGTTGTGTAAATCGTATTTTGATTAAGATAATATGCAATATCTTTCACATTAGATTCTCCATTTTTGAAAAGATAATCTTTAATTTTCAATTGTAGGTTTCGCCGTCTATTTTTCTTTCGTGTTAATTTTTCATTCATTGTTTTTTCACCTTCCCAAAATATCTTTTTGATTTTTTACCGACTCGCACCATTTCGCCGGAGGGTTTGTTTTGTCTCGCACTTTGGCGGTAATGTCTCACGCTTTCGTTGTATTGGATTTTGTAGGGGTCGCCGTTGCTTCTATTGCATCCCTTATGCTTTGTTTTCACTCTTTCCCCATCAACTCGCCACACATAGAGTTTCGGTTCAAAATATGTTGCGGAGTCGGCGAAGTCTCTTATTGAATCGTCTTTCAATTTCACAGACTCAATATCCCAATCGCCTAAGTCTTGACCTAATTTCAATGGACATTTCTCCATTGAAACGAACTCGCTGAAATGCACCGAATCGGTATCAACATACAAAACTTGATGACCCCAATTTTCAATTTTTCTTATTGCTCGGTCAAGTTCAACTCTTGCATATGATGTGATGAAGGAAACCCATGCGAAGCAAGTATGTTCCGGCGGTGCATCTTCCTCAAGTGAAACCAAATAGAAACGGTCAGTATGTCGCCCCCATGCTTTTTCAACCCATTCCTTTTCCCAATCGGGATTATCAAAGATTTCGTTTATTTCCTCCGCCGATTCTATCCGTTGAAGGTGGCCTTTCGTGCCGAATACACCGTAAAGCGAATTGAGCATCAACTTTACTAAAACATGACGACCGTCATTTTCAAGTTTCATATTTTTGCGGATATTGTAAAACTTTTCAACAAAAATTGAAAAGGGTTGAATTGTTTTTTCGCTATACCATAAATCCGAATAATTGACAACTTCCCATCCGTTTTCAAGTGCATATTCAACTTCAATTGAAGTCAAAGAACCATTGAAGTTCGTTTGCTTGTAGTCTCGCCGACCTTCTTCATTGATACTTGGTAGGAAAAGAATTGCATTTTCACCGGCTTTCAAAATAAATCTTCCCCAATATAATTTATTTTGGCTTCTCACATAATCAAGGGAGAAACCTTGACGATATGTTGTGGGGTCGGGGAATTGTAAAAGCATTGAAGATGGATACATTGAGTTCCGGTCAAGTGAAAGAACTCTTTCATATTCCTTCCCCGCTTCTCCGAGTATTTCCGTTCTCCCTCCGTAGTATGCTTCTTGTGCGATAATTTCAGCCCTATTGTCAATGGTTGTTGCCCATTGGATTTGACCCGCATTTTTTCCTTTGACAACTTCAAACATCCACTCTTGCGGCCATGAAGTATGCGACCAAATACGATGAGACATACTCGCCGTTGTTAATGGTAATTCCGCCTCATCTAAACCAACCCATGATGAATATAATTTTTGCATATCAATAAGAGCATCCCGCAAAACTTCGCAATCTTGCACACAATACTCAATATCTAACTCCGTTATTGAGTCTCGGTTTCCGTAGTCGGGATGTTCGGAATTGATGAACTTTTCCGGTGTTATCCCCTTTGCACCAAGATTTTTTAAGTTGGTGTTCAACAAATGAAAAGAGTCTCTAAACTCAACGGATTGATTGTAGCGAATCCAATATATTCGCCCGTCTCGGTCAAACTTTTTTGAATCTATAATATCCCAAGTTTCAAAAATTGCATATATGTCAAACTTTGAACCGTTGTGAGCATAAATGATATTGCGTTTTGTAATGGGTAATGAATCCAACCATTCAATCATTTCCTCTTTGTTATGAAAAACCCATTTCTCCGGTGTGTTTCGGGTGTATTTTTTGAACGGAACAACCGCAAGAATTACGGGATTATTCGGGTTCAACCCCCAACTCTCAATATCAAAGGCATAATATCGGGCTTTTTTTGGTTGCCTTCTTGCTTTTCTTCCTTGAAACCTTCTCTTTTCAAACGCCATTTCAAACTCTCCCAATCGCAATCACTTTTAGATAATCAACTTCAACTGTAATAAGATAAAGACTTGAACGGATTTTCAAAATAACTTCGGTTATATCCATTTGCACACTTCCCCATAAACCACGATTATCAAGGCGTTCACCGACATTTATTTTCGTTGAAGCGAAACCCGCCATGTCAAAAGGTGAACCGTCTTGAAACTCACCCGAAAGATGGTATTTTATTCTTGCATGAAAAACCTTCTTTTGGCCGTCATATTCGGGAATTGTCCCAATCGCCGCCGGATGATTGAACCATTCACCCTCTAAAATACCTCCATCTTCAACGATACGGGGCGAAACCATGCTCGGTAGTGCATCAACGGGGAAGCGTGCTTTTCCTCTCCCCCTGCGCCCGTATAGAGCATAAAGGCGTTTTCTGTTGTTTGCGTTTGGTGTGGTTTGTCCGGTAGCCCAAAGTGAAACCGTATTTTCACTAACACCAAGACTTTTTGAAATGGATTTTTGACTGATGTTTGATTGCTTGAGAAGGTGGATTTTATTTTGAACCCGACCTCTTATGATTTGTGGATTTATTGAAATGCAACCACCCCGCCGTTTATTTGAATTGGTAAATTGTTTTCTTTACAAATTGTTTGAACCCAATTTTTAGTATGTATATTTTTTATTGGATGAAAAATTAAAGTTGAATAACCGTATGCTTCTTGAACTTTGAAATAAATTGTTCCGACTTCCTCAAGAAGTTTTGTTATACAATTGATGATATATTCCTCCCTCTCAATGTTGAAAGGGATTGTGTGAAGTTTTGCTCGGTGAAGGGGGGTTGCCGTTTGTGTCATTGAATCTCAACTCCGATTAAACCAATTGTGCAAAGCACTTGTTGAACATTCTTCCGTCATTCTTTGAACTTGGCTTTTGTGTTCTAACAACTTTCAAGGTGAAAGGTGTTTCTTGTGCTTCAATCACTCTTTTGATGTCGGTGCATTCAAAGCCACCGAAGAAGGCCATGCCGTTCTCGGTTTCTAATCCTACCCAATCGCCATATTGATTTGTGCCGGTCTTGACTTCTTGCACTTCAAGAGTGTGAATTGTGTCTCTTTCAAGAGTTAGTTTCTCCATGTTATCATTCTCAACGCCGCTTTCGCAAGAGTTGATGAACTCGCTTATTTCGTTTGCTTTCTTTGTCATACTGATTTCTCCTTTTTTTTTTTTTTTTTTTTTTTTTTTTTTTTTTTTTTTTTTTTTTTTTTTTTTTTTTTTTTTTTTTTTTGGTTTTTCCTTTTCCACATCCCCCCATAAAAA
>Ga0080013_1005646_pt1 | contig 11536 bp, 6 predicted proteins | sample ETNvirenome_6_85_FD_69236 | JGI IMG/M metagenome (GOLD analysis project Ga0080013, IMG submission 69236) | Marine viral communities from the Pacific Ocean - ETNP_6_85 (SPADES assembly) (version 2) | ecosystem: Environmental > Aquatic > Marine > Oceanic | place: Pacific Ocean | collected 2013-06-19
AACTATTAAGATCCGCAGTCTTGTTGACAAGATGCTGGAGAACAAGGAAGAACTTCAGTGGATGGTATTTAAGGTTAAGAGAAAGGCTGAAAAGGATTATAGTGTATATACGAAGAAGGGTCTCACAGAGGGACTGCCCATCGTGCAGTCGTCACTGGATTCCCCATATAGCTATAACTGGCCTTATGATTACTTCTCCTTCGTGGAGCTAATTAAGATAGATGAATCGGTGACTTACGCAACTGACGACATCATTCCCGAAGACGAGGAAGAGGACGTGATAATGCCAGACCTACGAGAGTACATTCCGGCACCGAAGAAACTATCCCGCGCTATTGCACCGCCACCGGCTCTATTAAAGGAAGTAGAGGAAGGAATTCCGACTAAGGTTATAAAGCCAGTGACGCCACCTAAAAAGTCCGGAGCTAAATCGGATACCAAGAAAGCGGGTAGCAAGAATACTAGACGCTCTAAGCCACGTCGTTCAACAAAGAGCACGAAGTCCACGCGTTCAACAAAGAGCACGAAGTCCACGCGTTCAACAAAGAGCACGAAGTCCACGCGTTCAACAAAGAGCACGAAGCAGTCCCAGAAACGCACTAGTAAGCGCACCAGCACCCGGCGCTCTCGAAAGGGTAAAAAAGGAAAGTAAGAAATGGTAGAGTTTTTTAACAAAAAAGAAGAAATTCTCGAAGTGCAATTGACCGAGTACGGCAAGTATCTCTTGTCGATCGGCAAACTCGACCCTGTCTACTATGGATTTTATGATGATGAGATCCTGTATAACTCTGAGTATGCCAATATCACAGGTGAGCCACAAAATGCTATTGACCAGCGCATCCGTCATGAGACTCCAAATCTTAAGGTTATCCCCACGTGCACCAGCGCCGAGGAGCGGGTCAATCGATTCGTAGAAAATGTTACAGACGCCTTAGGAAGCAATTCTTCGGATCCCGCAGATAATACCGAAGCTCTGCACCAGGAGTCCTTTACGCAGAGAAGTAATTTTACTTCTTATCCCATAGGAACTGGGGACATGTCCTCGACTAAAACGGCTGCATGGTCGGTTAGTGCTCTCAAGAATACCATCGAGAGCGCCACGGATTATATCATCACTAACCCCTCCAGTAGCACGGCAGGACTTTTGGATGGCGTCATAACTCATATCCCACAGTTGTCACTTGAGTTAGATTATCAGATATTTTATCAGCAGGGCGAATTTAAGAGTGACGCAATTAGCGGGTACCTAGATAGTTCGGAGCCTAACATATATTTGTCAATGAAAGAAGATTATTTGGTGTTGGAGATTTTAGAGGGAAATACTAATTTTGAGAAAGAAAACTTTGAAGTTGAGGTCTTTTTCGATTCTGCCGGCAGCTCTGCCACCCCGGGACCAAGCACACTAGAACAAATGTCATTTGCCAGCGCCGATTCTACTCAATTTATAGCCCCCAAACCTCTCGGCAATACTCAAACTAACACTGGGGATGTCGAATATTATTTTAATTTATATTTAGATGAGGAGCTTCCTGCTCGCATTATGGATGCAATTAATATGACCCCGCGCGATATGGCTTCAAATACAAGTCGATTTAGTTTCAATAGAGACATCTATGTTACTGATGATGAGGAGCCGTGTTAAAATGAAGCCTGTTGTTTCAGCGATCAATCCAGCACAAGCCATGGGACTTCCAGCGGTTTATGTGGAGAAAATAACGCTTCTTCCGGTCAACCCCACAACCAATATTCAAAGAGTGAAAGTTCATCTCTCGCTTCAAGTGATATGTCGTCCTATGCCAAGCTCAAAACGCGCCGCATATAAAATTTTAGATGGCTCTTATCGCGTTTTTGCTGCTTTTTGTAAAGATCCTGCCACCCTAATGAAGCTCAAAACAGATTTCCGTGCTGCTCGAATAGCTATTAAGCAAATGAGAGGTGGTCCACCAGGGATCAAAAAGCACTATTTGAAGCCCCCGCATCGAACTCAGAAGCCTAAGACCTTTGTGTTGGGTAGTGATGATGTGGTGGTGATATCTCAAACCCTCGTTGTGGAAGAGACTTTAGCCCCTTCAGAGGAGGGAAATAATCTTTATTTTTATGCTGCTGCTTATGGAGCAGACCCGAATAGCTTACATGAAAATGGCGTTGAAGGCAAAATCCGCGGCATGCGGGTGGGAATGCCGGCATGCGAGACAATATTGACCAAGGGCGTTTCTCCAATGCAGACGGCTGCTTTTAAGGTGAATGATCTGGACGACGATATGTTATGGCCCGGACCCGTTCACTACCATCCAGACCTTGGCTATATGGCAGGACCGTATCATGGTCAGCATCCCCACCCAACTTTGTCTCCCATTTTAGTATCCAACCAAAAAATACAGGATTTGCGATTCATAAAAGCGGCAAACCAACTAGATTTCACAGTGTCGGATAGTTATAAACCAGAATCTCTTTTAGCCGGACCTGCTGATAACCCCGCCGCCAGGAGGAACGCATCTGCTGTTGCTAAAATTCTTCAAACCCCTAGATATATCTCAGATTCAACTTATTCTCGTATGCAGGACAATTCATTAAAAATCCTTTTCTCGATTGATTATGGGCGTTTAGCTCGGGAAAATTCTACTTTGGGTCACCTAATACAAAATTCTGTTGCACTTTACAATTGTTATAGTCTTGAAAACATCAAGGTATACCGAACACGCATTAATGCCAATGTAGAACCAAATCAACTTACTCCTGGTAAAGTAGATATTTGCGGCAGTGGGCAGAAAAAACCCAACGAAGAAGAAAAGCTTGTTGCAACCTTGGCTAGTGGAGTCCGTACGCTAGGTTTCGATAACCTCTCGGGAGAGATTTTAGCTCTCGCTGTTACTGACACCACTATGGCAAATTATAATTTTGGAGTTTATGAATATAGAGTCGTCATCGAGACCGTAGATCACACAGCCTCAGCTATTAAGAATATACTTAGAAAGTTAGAAACTACTCTTAAAAAGTATGAACTTTTTTATAACAAGATGGAGGGAATGGGCGTAAAAGGTGGTGGACTCCAGCGGCTATCTCCTGTTGAACCAGCTTCTCGCGTCGCTGCCAACCCGGCCTGGAAAGAACTGATTGGGCTATATTTGGCAGCAGTCGAGTTTATTTTTGGCATCGATGCGATGACCCCAGATGCTGATGTGTGGAGAAAAAATTTAGTATCCATGGCAAATCCTCGCAATAGGGATCTCGGATCGATGCTTCGAGTAAAAGAGATTGTAGGAGACTTTGTAACAAACTTAAGAATGATCAGTACGCCCCCCACGCAGCCTACCTCAGATGGGGGATCTAATGTGAGGTCTAAGATAGACTCACAGAACAATGCCACTCGTAAAATTCTTCTAAATCATGTTTTCAAATCTAACTACGCATCTTCTGGTCCCCCTAGTGAAGGGACAGATTATTTAGATGCCAGTCTCACGGAGAGGAATGGACCTTTGGTCAACATTAGTTACGAAAAGTTTACAGATCGGGTTCAAATGGAGTTGAGCAAGTTCACGCTCCCACGACCAAACGACCCTGGTGTAAATCAATTTGGCTTTTTGACGCCGGTGAGCATCAGTACTGAAGGTAGTGTAATTGACACGAGCACGGTCGATTTAGAGTCTTCATTGGGAAGCACCCTTCTTAACGCCTCTCTAGACCCCAATAGCTCGACAAGACCTCCAACGTCCCCCAATAGCTCAGATACGGTGTACTATAATGAATTAAATAATATTTTATTGAGCGCCGGCATTTCGGTCGAGCAAACCACGTTGCCTTTGGGCGCTGTTTTGAAGAGCCGCGGCAAAGATATCAATATAAATACACTGCAGAGCAGCCAGTTTCTCTCATCGACGTCGCCCTTTTTCAAAGAGAATACAGCGCTGGAGACTACTCTAAGTGGATCCAACGAAGTTAAGATGAATATTGGTAAAGACATCACTGAGAACGTTCTGGAGTCTGGGATAGTGGGACACCTTGTTAATATGAGAGCTATAAACTTCATTCCACCGAGTGATTATACACCCCCTGATAACGCTCGTGGGTCACTAGCAGCCGAGTCAGCAGCACAAAATCCTGATTCACTAGATTCAAATAGCACTTTTGGACAATCGGTTAATTTTAATTCGGTGGCAGAAATTCAATATTTCAATGGCTATACGCAAACTGGAGCAGTTATAAATTTAAATTCTCCGGTCTGGAAGACTCTGACAAGACAAGTATATTCAGCTGCGAAATCCCAAAACATTCCATTATTGTGCCGAATATCAGTAATGACGCCATCGTTGAACATGCCCAACAACTATAAGCTTCCGTTGTATGACGAACTATTTTTGCTCGGATCGTCATCAAGGGCAAAATCACGGCTGAACGTGAAAGGTGCTGCCTACCAAAACTTTTTTACCTCTCTAACGAAAAGGAACACCGGCGCCGTCGGCGAACTTTTATCTGGCTTCGGCGCCAAGGTTAACCCAGCATATATACATGTTCCTTTAGAAACAGCAATAAACGCGCCCCTTGCAACAGGAACCAAGAGGGGAGGAAGCTACTGATGCCCACAAATACAGCATATAAAGTGGAATATAAGTTTATCAGTCCTGATCTAATGGGACCTAAGCGCAGACAGGATCTAAACGTTGGACCTCCGACCCATGGTAATTATTTTTTAAGAAATTGGGGAACTCGGGACAAACTCCGCGCGGCTCTGGGAACTTATTGGTATGACTTCGGCGACGGTAGTGATCAATGGGACATCTACGATGCCGGCGATACCCGAGGACTGAGCGCGGATTTACAGGATCCTAATCTTTATGGTGCCCCGGGAGTGGGAGGTGTTGAACCAGGCGGAGGCGCCGGCACCGCGCAGAGTACAGCCCTTACAGTGAGAATCGTTCCTCGGGTTCGTAATCTGGGACCATATAGCGCCGAGTTCGTAATTAATCCGAACCGGACCACATGGAATGACCACAACACAAATAACACCTGGGACTCCATTATTCAAAACAAAGAGATTATGGGCGATATACCAAATCAGATAAATAACAGCGGCAACCCCAATTGGCCAAACTTTGTCATGGGACCTGCTGGATCATTTGACTGGGGTATCGAGCCCGGGAATATCGTCGCCAGGGTCGAAGCTGGCTTCCCTGGCGCCGTTCCTGCTGCCGAGAGTACCCCATTTGCTGACTATACTACATCGTATTTTGGACTTTCTGATAATTTAGACGATCGGCTCGAAAGCGGAACAAACTTGCAAATCGAAATGGTATATAATTTTTATGCTGCTACCACCCCTCCTTATGAAAAAATATCTAAGGAAGCTAGCGAGCCCATGCTTGTCAATTATTATTGCTTCCAATCACTTCTACGAACTTCCGATGACAACAAAGACTTCGTACCGGACCCTGGTCTTGAAGGTGGCGGCGAGCACGGCGCCCAGATCGAAGCTATCGAGTATTTTAATCAAGTAACACTCGTAGGGATGCAGTATCCCGAGATCGCCGGCGATACTCTCTTTACTGATCTGGATCCCAGTACAGGCACTCCCTCACGCTTTTCAATTAACCAAACACAGCGTTTTTATGAACTCTATAGTAATTCAGTCTCCTGGCTGAAGCAGTCGGGGTTGCTCGACAACACTAAAGAGAACTATAATAACAACTATAAAAACATGATTATGTTAAGCAGTGACGTTAAGTCGATGACACAGTTGGTCGTTGGCGATGAGAATGCTTCTGGATTGGTGCAATTACCTTTCTATAATAAAATTACTATACCACATGATTTAAATAGCGTTGCGACCGTACCTGGGGTGATGGATTCATCCTACCTTGCGCGTATACGCGCCGCGCTAAATGCAGTAGAGCCCTTCATGGGGGATAAGTTTATAAATATTTTACAACTTTATGTATCCTCCAAAATTTTGGGTTCCACAGAGCCCACCTACCAGGATGTAGCTATAGTAAAATACCAGAATGCGACATCTGCCGAAACGGCGCTACCGCCTGTAGGCACTGATATGCCTGTTCAGAAAGTAATGAGCTTTTCAGATTTTATTGCTGACTGTCGCAGCTGGAAAGCGGCTACCCTTGGTGCGGCCACACCTCCAAGTGGATTTTTGACCAACATACTTAAGCGCTTGGATCCTGCTTGGATGGCGCCGACATCGACGTTCACTACGGTTCAAGATAATATACCGGATAATTATATATTGCTTAGAGACTATAATAGTGGAATTTTAAGCGATTATGTTGGCGCAATCATAGTGTTTTTGGACCTAGTTGATAACGACAATCTTCCGGAACCGGTCGGCGGCATGCCAAGTGGATTTCCCTCGCGCACCGCGCGTCAATTAATTGTACAGCCAAAACACGCTCCCAATGAAACCCTGATGTATGAAGTGAAGAAAAGATTGTTGAACCCGGATGGAAGCCCGGGCACCACTGTGCAGACGATCATGATAGGCAAAGATTTTGGAGGATCTCAACTTGCTCAAGCGCCGGGAGATATTACATATATCGACACCCAGGTTAAATACGGGGTAAGGTATTATTATGAAATCAATGCGATTAAAATTATATATGGAAATGAGTATTGTTATCGAGACCTTTATGTTAAAACCTATGGCGAGCTTCGCGACTCTGGGGTGATTCCAATGAAGTCTGCCGGACAGTCGGTGGTTGCCAATGCTTTAGGATTTACGGATAATCAAAGTCTCCGCAACACGGATGCCGGAGCGAGCGAAAATGTCGCGAATGTAGATACCGAAGTTGAGGAATTGACAGACTATAACTATAGCTTCATGTTTGACGCTGATGCCGGCGCCAACGGACAAGGCACCACCGGAGCCGCCTGGGGTTCGGCAGCCAGAGACAACTGGGGAACCGGGGACCAGGGGGCAGTTTGGGGCTATTACATTTTTACCGATCCCACCATCAGCGCCGGCGCCCAATCAGGGACCTGGCCAGCTGGTACCGCTGAACATATTTTAACCGATTTGGCGAATAATGGGACAAACTTGTATACTGCAGCTTCTACAGACGTAGATCTCAGAAACAAACTCAGTCAGCTTAAATTGGAAGTCGTGACCCCGGTATACGTTCCCGACAACGACGGCGTAGCTATGAATGATATTGGTGGTGTCCTTAGCAAATATGTTAAAGTTCCGGAGGGCACATAATGCCACAGACACGAAATTACTGGTATATTGATGTTAGGGAGGAGTATGTGGCGCCCATCGCCGGCATCAATTCCCCTACCGGCATAGCAATTGCCGGCGCATTGCCAAAAGAGTTTACTGTGGGTCCCATAGGACCAGGAGGTGGGTTCGCTCTAGGCTATAAAACAATCCCCGAGGGGTTTACGACAGAATACACCAGCAATGGGGATAAAACTGGTCCCGAAATTACGCCCGTTGAGATAGTTGATGCCATTCAGGCTGCATTTGACGAGGCTCTAGAAGATGGTCGAACCGATCATCAATATCTTGTGGGAGTTAAGGCTGTGCCTATCCCCGCGGGCACCCAATATCCTAATTTAAGAAATCAAATGGCGGTTGTCCTTCAATATTCTATTCGCAAAACATCGGAAAACCAACCGGATTTCACTTTTCTGTTTACGTCCGGACCTAACGGCGCCAATCCTGGCATCGACAGTGCAGACATAGCCGTGCCCGAATCGGACGGCACCGCTAAGAAACATTGGCCAGTCGCAGAGTTCTCCGTTATCAACGAGCCAGCACCTGCAGTATTTTCTACCCCCTATTGCACCCAAACAGTGATGATCACGGATAAACCCCCGGTACCACCCGACGTGGTGTTCGTGCCTTACGTGGGTGTAAATAACAAAGTGCTGGTACTGTTTAGTTCTAATGTCGGAGAAATTCTAGCTCGCCCAGTGATATTAAAGAATAGTGATGCTTCTTTTATAGTCGATGAGTATTATGCTCAAAAGGGTATAACAATTACAGAGGAACAAGCATTAACACCAGATGTTGGAGAGCTTACACGACCTAAATTAGAGTACCGCAATGATGATCCTATAAGAAAGTACGAGCTATTTCGGGTTGATCAGAAGCCTACGAGTTATGATGATTTTCGGGGCAAAAATTTAACAGACGGACCCATTCAAGCCGAGTTGGGACCGGGTAAGTTTTCCACTGCCCCGGCATTTGTTGATAATATTCAACCCAATAGAAAATATTGGTACTGCGCGCGATCTATAGACATTCACGAGAACATTTCTAACCCTACCTATATTTTTGAAATAGAGATGGTGGATAACAAGGGTCAGATGTATATGCGACATAAAGTTGTAAATTTTGAGCCACAGGTGTTAAACTATAAAAAAATGGGACGCAAGATACTGGCTATAGAGCCACGCAACGTGCAAAGGTATTATAATGCTGCAAATCCACCGGGCGATGTGGCTCTTAATCAGATCCCCACGAGCAACATCTTGGGAACTTCTGAAGTCAACAATGTATCATCTATATGGAACAAAAAATTCAAAGTCAGAATAACGAGCAAGAAAACTGGCAGAAAAATTGATTTGAACTTGACATTCAAAAACACAGGAGTTGTTATTCCATAGGAATAATACTTATTTATTTACTATTTATAAGGAGAGGTTAACAAAAAATGGGATTCTTAGATAACTCAGGCGACATCATATTGGACGCCGTTTTAACAGACACAGGTCGGATGAGACTGGCCAAAGGTGACGGCAGCTTTAAAGTATCCAAGTTTGCATTGGGCGATGATGAAATAAATTATGGTCTTTATGACAAAAACAATACAAATGGGTCCGCCTACTACGATTTGACAATACTGCAAACACCGGTGTTGGAGGCATTTACTAATAATATGTCGAGTATGAAGTCACGACTTCTTACAGTTAATCAAAACGATCTCTTGTATTTGCCGGTTGTTAAACTTTTTACTCAATCGGGACTGGGCTCTGCACAGAATAGCGATGGATTTTTTATTATCCCTGTGGATAAGAGCACAGTCGAAACTGGCTTTGGCAGTTTCTTGGGCGCTGGATTGCTGAACGGATATCGCCCGAGTGATGATCCTGCGCGCATTGAAGTGCAACAGGGTCTCGACACCAATGAGCTTCCCAAGGAAGATCCTTTAAACGACCAGTTGGTAGAGACTCAGTACATCGTTCAGATCGATAATCGATTGGGTCAGATTTTCCCATCCGCTGATAATGCTGGAGCTGTTGCCGACACTAATGCGGCGTCTAACAGTCAGCTTTCCCCTGCTAGCTTTGCCTTTTTGGATGATGACGGCATTGCTAATTATTATTTTGTTGGCGGCGGGTCGGGTCGTGGTTATGTGAATAATCTCGGCGCAACCGAAGCTTCGAGCATTCTTGGACCTCGGGGAACAAAGATGAGTTTCCGTATTGGCGCCAGCCTTGAGCTTAGGAATAGTCAATATCTCTTTGATCAGTTGGGAACTGTGGGCTCTGCAACGATCGCAAACTCGGCTACTTCAGGACAAGACCTCGTTCCAGCAACTAATGCGTATAAGTTTATTGATACAAACATTCGTGTTTCTGGAGTTAGTACAGGGTACAGCATAGACATTCCAGTGCGGTTTGTTAAGTTAACATAAGGAATTAAGTAATGGCTTCTTCATTTAAAACAATCGAACCAAAAGATATAGTATCTACTAGAAATCTGCTACACGAAGCAATCCCAATCACGGGAACCATCGTCTCAGGAACTTACGCCGACAACAATATCAAAAACTATTCTCACGGAATGTTTCAGTCAGTTTATGACTATCCGTATTTAAGTTCATCTGCAAATCATATTGTGGATTTAACCTGTGGTTATTCAAGCGTGTCCGGACTCTCCGGCGCTGCTTCTGATCAAAACGCTAAGAAGATAAACATTTACAATGAAATGGCACAAGTTCTTGCTGGCTTTGATGAAAGTGGCAACGTGCGTCGTTTTGATGAAGATGGCGATCTCTCTGGTGGAACAAAGATTAACGAAGCCTATATTATTAACTTTACGCGTCTTTTATCTAAAGACGAGATCAAGAAGGGTAGCTTTACTCTTGAACTGGGAGTGGCTCAGAACTATATCACTCCATTCACCGAGCGAATTAAGCTAACGGATGCTAGTGGTTCTACTGGCTACAAGGTTAACTCTCCCGCCGGCGAGTATGGAATTCTGTTTGCTGCTGATAGCGCTGGCACTCCGATGGAAGTAGACAATCGGCCTGCGGGGCTTCTCTTCTATCAAGCTGGAATTGCAGTTGTATCCTCCTCGGTGTTCAGTGGGCAGTCGGCCGGCAAAGCCCATTCCAACGGCAAAGGTATTGGTCTTCTGGTACAGTCGGCCTCAATGAATGAAACGCATGAGAATATTTCTGCCGTGCTGACAGGCTCTGCAATCTCTAGTTCGTGCGCCGAATTCAGGCATCGTCTCTACAATCTGTCGTTTAACAATACTACGGAATTGAATTCGACGATTTATTTCTGTCGCGCGAGTCATAACGACTTCAATTATTCTGCCAATCCTACTTACTTGAGTTCTAGTAAGATTACTGTTAAGAATAACGCAACTGATTCTCCTGTGAGTTTTGCAACAACCGTTGGACTTTACTCTGCTGATAATGAACTTTTGGCGGTTGCTAAACTATCGGAGCCGCTTAAGAAAGATCCGTCCAATGAGTTCACACTCAGGGTGCGTTTGGACTATTAACATCGGCTTTCGTTAAAAAATACACCAAACTATTTATAATAGTAGGGATTTGAGATGCCGATTTATAAGTTTAAACATAACGATGTATACATCAACACAATAAAGTCTTATCCCTCCGTTAAATATTTTATTTACGGTGGGGATGCTTTTTATAATAATACCCCTACAATTCCTGGTACTGAGACGGCACCCGCCACTGACCGCGGCCCGGGCGGTGGCACAATCCCAGAAGATATTCGTCACACTAAGGGCGGCAGTGTAAACTTATTTGAACTGAATGTAAACCGCGCGGAAGGCGACTTCGGCTATATAGCCTCCAGTAGTACAGGAAACCCGGATCCCAGCTCAGCCCGACGATGGGATGATACGTTTGAGAACCAACCTCAAGTTCTTGCCTCGGATCCCGATGGCGTCGACGCAGTTACTTCTATAAAAAATACTGGATTGATCTACCAATTCATGGTAAAAGATAGCACCCGTATTGGATTTAGTTCGGTATCTTCTACTGCCTTTAACGCCGGCGTTGTCGGGGAGGTCTTCATTGGCAGCTATCCTTTTACCGCATCTATAACTAAAGAATATTATAGCGCAACGGATTATCGTCAGCAGGCTTCGGAAATCTCGGGCGACGAAAACGATGGCTTAACTATCGATTCTTATGGATCTGTGTCGCATTTGCTGGCTCTCAAAAATACTTTAAATCATTATACATACCTCAGCCCTTTCTACACCTACGATGCTGTGGACGCGCCTCCATCTCTCAGCCGCTCCCTGGATGATGTTCAGGTCGGG
>Ga0080013_1005649_pt1 | contig 11531 bp, 23 predicted proteins | sample ETNvirenome_6_85_FD_69236 | JGI IMG/M metagenome (GOLD analysis project Ga0080013, IMG submission 69236) | Marine viral communities from the Pacific Ocean - ETNP_6_85 (SPADES assembly) (version 2) | ecosystem: Environmental > Aquatic > Marine > Oceanic | place: Pacific Ocean | collected 2013-06-19
TCATAGACAATTTATAATCAGACAGCGCTGTTCTATTATTTCTGCTGCCTTGAAAGTTCGGTAATTTCTAGCTTCTCTGAGCGCCTTTTCCGCTTTCGCTAATGTTCGGAAATGTTGTGCGTCTTCCTCTCGAAGTGTTCTACCGGGATCGCCTTGTATATCGGCAATCCATACGTTGCGGTCAAGTTCTACTATATAGCTCATAATCTACTCCAGTGTTGGTTAAAATCCGGGGGGACCAGCCTTACCCCAACAAATACCTGTATATAAGACTCTGTGCTATGGGTTCCACAAGTTCATCTGGAGCAGCCCCCCTGAAGACTGCTATCTTTTTTGGGCCAAGACTTCTCGCGGTAGGATTGTGCAGAGTGATCAGCATTACACCACCATTCTTGCGCACCACAAAATTTAAATTAAGTATATATTCAAACGTACCGTCATTCGGGTTTGGGTCAGTAAAGTCTATATCGCTGTATTCTAGTTTTGGCGATGTACGGTAAATATACTCATGGTCACGGCAAGTTGTTATGGCTGGAAAATCCTCCTGATACTCCTTGTCAAATATCGTATAGTTAATAATCATAATCTACTCCAGTGTTGGTTAAAATCCGGGGGAACGTCCCGAAAAAATACCGTTTTGCCAGCATTTTGCCAGCATTGTAACTTAACTAATTGATTTATAAACTATGAAGTGGAGGTTCAAGTCCTCTCCTGGGCACCATACACCCCCTTATAAATCAACAACTTAGCTTCCACCATTTGCCAGCTTTGGCAGTGGTTGGCAGTTGTTTAGAGACTGTTTGCCAGCATTTTTGCCAGCTTTTTCTGACAGGCTTTTTACTAGTTTGTAAACTTGCCTTGCTTCTTTAATGTCGCGCACTTTGGCCGTGTGATACGTCCAGCCTAGATGCTCGGTTAAGTGTTGGTAAACCGCCTTTCTATTCATTCCGCCTATTTGCCACAAGGGGTCTAGTATTGCGTGTATATGTCGTTTGGCATTCCTTAATTCTGGTGTGGCAATATGTCCCAGCGGGTGCGTCCTATTCTTTGTTTTATAGTGACAACCAACGTAATTTTTGCAGACGTCACACTTCCAAAATGGCAATTTGCCGAGGTCTGGGCGATGCGGGTAAATTTCTGCCCCAGAAGTCAATCTAGCTTCGATGTTCTTACCACACCCGCAGCAATATATTTCCATAATTAACTAACCTCTCTTATGTTCCTGCCAAGCCTGCTCAACCAGTGAGCCTCGGCCTTTTCTGTTTTCTGGAATATACCTAGCATAGTGCTTTAAGGTAATTGAAATATCCTTGTGCCCCATCTGGTCACGTACATAACCCAAATCTTCGCCTTCCATTAATGCGGTAGAGGCATAAGTATGGCGCATCTGGTAAGGCACTCGATAGCGTACACCGGCCTTTTTCAATGCTGTTATCCACCTATTGCGAATGTTATCTGTACGGTAGAACGGTAGCTGGTCAAATGGATTAACAAACACATGATCGCCTTTCATAAAGGTATGGGCTTTTAATGCAATCAAGGCATCATAAGCCGGTTTAATCAATTCCACATACCGGACTGAATGTGTTGTTTTGGGATTCTCAAACCTGCCTTTGCTGGCATCGGTGATAACCCTGTCAATGTAAATATTACGCTCAACCAGATTCACTCTATCCCAAGTTAAGGCTCTGGCTTCTTCTGGTCGAATACCTGTAAAAAACATAAAGCGCACCATTAAACCGAATTGTGGGCAGCAAGCCTTTTCAATGGCCTCCCTTTCGTCCCAGCTGAACGGGTCAATATCCGTAGCACTTCTTTTAATCGTGACTGTTTGCTGTTTCAGCTTTTTCCCAAAGGTGGGGTTATGGTCAATTAGAGCATCGTCAACAGCATCATCTAACGCGGTTCTGAGTACCCCTATACGCTTGGTACGGGTGCCTGGTATAACATCCATAGCCAGCGCCCAATCGCGGATATGGCCCCAAGTTAATTCAGCAAGCAGCATGTATTGAATATCAGACCGAGCAAGACAATTTACTACGCCTTGATAATTGCGCCTTGTCTCTGCTTTCAGGTGCGTTTGCTGTGCTAGCCATGCTGTCATATAGGTGCCCAATATACCCTTGTTAATGTACTTTCTTGCTCGTTTTGATTTGGGGAAAGTCTGACTATAATCGAATGTCCCCTTATTGATTGCCTCTTTAATCTGACATAGAAAGTTGTAAACTATGAGAAGGTTGGCATCTGTGGGCTTCTCGTTGATCCGTTCGCGTTGCCTTGTGCCTTGGTATTTGAACGTGATTTCGATACTACTTTCTGAGACTGCGCGGACTCCGATGTATTTTGTTTTTCTACCCATTTATGAAACCCTGATATGCTTATTAACAGTCGATTATCCGGTGCATATATGTATTGCTCGTTTTTCTTCCATACGCCAGATTTGATTTTTTCTCTAATTGCAGCCTCAGTATAGCCCGTCCCAACAAAGGGCGAGGTAAATTGTCCAACGGTGACATAATTAGTAATAGCACTCATAATAGCTCAATCCTTTTTACTCGCGTCAATTTGGTCACGCAACTTGTGCAGCTCTTCTTCGAGCATGTCCCGTTGCTCAATTTTTTTTAAGTCGCTCATGTGTCCTCCCGGATCAGGGTGAAGGTGGCTTCGCATATTGAATACTTGTCTACAAATTCATTCTTGCCGCAACATGGATAACGGCTACTATTAAAATGGTACATCAATTCACCATCATTCCACTCTGTACCTATCACAATTTCAACAATACCGTGACTGCACTCAGAACCATATTTCATCAAATAAACCCCCGGCACAGTAGGCACCTCAGTGCTTGGCTGGGGCAGGGTGGCTAAGGCGTGTTTATAACCAGCTTCCCAAGCATCTCTAGCTAGTTTGCACTCAAAAAGAGAACCATAGCTATTCTCAAATGCAGGGTTGTACCATTCACTGTCATTTATCCACCATGTTTTAAACGCTTCATCGTTCATCGTCTTATCCTCTTTGCAGCGCCTTCGCTAGCCGGTCATATAAAACAACATTCACACAGGCCGCTAAATTCATGCAGCCGTTTGTTGGTATATAAATAACATCCCTGCACCTGTTAGTTGTTCTTGCTCCTAGTGTACTGTCCTCGGCCCCGAAAACGTAAAAAGCGCGTTCAGGGTGCGTGTATTCTGGCAGTGGCGTTGCACCGTCAATTAAATCTACTGCAACGGGTACGCAATCGTAGGGTATTAAATCCATTAAATGCTCAGGGCGCAGCAAAGGTACATGGCGGTATGCTTTCATTGGATCGGTGATAGAACTACCGTAACGCGCCCCACTTGCGGCAACAAACGCAGCGCCGTAAATACCCGCTGCTCTCATTACGGCCCCGACATTAATAGCGCTTTTGGGGTTATCCAGACCTATGCCAAAATAACCACGCTCATCAATTACCATCATTTACTCCTGTTCTTTCTACGGGCCAGCTTCTGCAACTTCGCCTTGCGCCTAACGCTTTTGGGCTTGCCTGTTTTTGGTGGCTTGTCACCGTATATCGCCAACAGTTCTGTGCGTCCTTTTGGCAGCCTATATACGCCAGTAGCCGGGGCCATACCCATCGCCATACCAATTGCCGCATCATACATCGATAATTTATTCATTTGCTTTATCCTCGGTTAAAAAACCCGCCCCCGTGGGGGCGGTAAGGGCCATTGTAGGCCAGTAGTGTTCTTTCCACTTACATTAAGTCTTCGTGACTTTCATCGAACAAATAAACATCCTTTTCCAACCATATATGGGAGTCTGTTGTTAAGGCGGCAATTTCTTTCTCAAGATCATTAGCGCGGCTTCTTGCATCCTCGGCCGCTCTATTAGCCACCTTTAAACACCGGAGCATAACCTTCCGCATTTTTTCTAATGACCTCTCGGCACCTTTACGAATATAACAACCAGATCTTGGATCGCTTTCATGGCTAATATCAATAAAGTCTTTGTCGTCGTAGTAAGCTCTATCTTTTTTCTTTGCTTCGGTTAGGTCATCACGATTTGCAATGAACTCAAGATCAATTTTCTTGCTAGCATCTTCTATTGAGAACCGTTTTGCATACATACTCGAGTATGTATCTCTAAAAACACCATCGCTAAAAATGCAGATTTGTGAACAGCAGTGATATAACGTTTCTGTATGCATTGATTCTTCCGTTCGGTCATTCCAACTCCATCTGTAAATGTCGCCATCTTTTGGCTTTTCCATATCTATCCCCTTACTCTAGGTGTTATGTTTCTTCTGCTTCACTATAAAATTCACCAATTACGTAATTCTTAACACGCTTTAAATCAGGCCAGCCCGATTCTTTTACACTTCTACCAACCAAGCTTTCGTGGTCTATATGCCTATCTAAGTATTCGATCATCTGCTTCGTACAGTCTTCATTACTTTCACCAACAAATTCTCTTCCTTCAAATGTTCCACAAAGCCATTCTTGCGTTAAGTGAAATACTTCATCTTCCTGCCACCTGTATTCGTTAATATCTGGTAGCGAATCCAGAAACATAACAACTGAGTGAACGCGACCGTCTAACAATTGCTCGGCTTCTTGTTTTGCTAATTTATTCATTTGCTTTCTCCTCGGTTAAAAAACCCGCCCCCGTGGGGGCGGTAAGGGCCATTGTGGCCAGGAGTGTTCTTTCCCCTTAATCAGCCCATTTGCTTTCTATGTTCAGCATACGACATGCCATCTTCGTAAACTGGGAATTAACCCCGTCATATTTGATACCTAAGCCGATTAGTAAGGCTATATCTTCTGTTTCTGCAAAATGCGACCATTCTTTACCGTCAACGACAGGGACGAAATGGAAATCTGATTCAATCGGACGGCGTTTTGCTATGTGTGGGTTTTTTTTCTGTTTGACTTCTATCATTTTTCTTTCCCCTTACTCAACAGTTATCACCACATCTTTAGCCCAAGAGGTGCCATCTAATGCCATAGAGGTTATAAAGTATAAGTTTCTTTCAATATCCAAAATGACTTCTTCTTTGTCTGTGCCAGCATTCAATATTTGCTGTGCAATGTGGCCAGTCTTTTTGCCTTGATATGTTATATTTAACTTATCCCCTTCTTGTATTTGTCCTGATCTTTTCAACATTGCTCTATCCCCTTACTCTATTTGGGTTATGTTTCTAAACCCACCCTGCGTTTTCAAACGTGCCGTGGGGATGTAGTCTAAAAAATTGCTTCACTCGCCAAGATAACTGCCACTTGGTAAGCTCTGGCTTATTTGTATCTTGTGAAAGTATTTCTTTCAGCTCTCCATCTTCGTACCACCACAGAGAATGCTCATATTGGCGCACTTTCCCTTTGGCGCTCTTTTTGTACACTAGTTTTTCCATATCTATCCCCTTACTCTAGGTGTTATGCGTACACATCTAAGCCTACGTATCTATTCACAAGAACGGATCGACCCCTAATTTCTGGACATTTTCTAAGCATTCGCTTAAATGCTTTTAGTGTCTTGCAAGGGGCATGAGTGCTGTAGCCGTGATCTTTATTGGCTCGGTAAGGCTCCCATTTACCAAGTGTTGTATTCCACCATAAATTATCTTCTGTGATTTCTGTAAGTGTCACTGCCCAAAAGTACCTATGTACTCGCTCCCCCTTCGGTGCCTCAAAACGCATAACAAGGCCATCAATCGGACTCACTTTATCATTCGTTTCACTCATTCTTTCGCTCTCCTATTATGGCTATGGTTATACGGCCACTAATCTGGCGTGATTCTCGCCGCGCTTTGTTGATCTTGGCCAAAATCTCTTCGGCTTCGCTCTTGATCGCAAACCCAGGAATTGCACTCATTGCAATATGGTTGTTCGATTACTTTACACTTCTCACTCAAAACCTTCATTCTAGTCTCCAAAATACAGTCGGATTGTTCCAACCGTTGTTTAAGGGGTTAATTAGGACTCAAAAGCGCATACACGCTCAAGTTCATAATACTTGAGCCAGTGATTGTCTTCCCACTCTCCTGACTCTTTTAATATGACTTGAGCACAGCCTTCTTCAGGCAATCTCAAATCATCTAAGTTTTCTTCAATACATGCTTTAACTAGGCTGATGTCGTCAACGCCACCAATAGAGCTTATATCCAGTGTGCCAATAAAGGAGATTATCCGCATGCTGTATTCACCATCCTCGACATTGCACCCCGATTCTGTATAAATACAAACCTCAACATAATTAACTGCCCTGTCTTCTATTCTTTCTTTAGCCATTGTTCTTTCCCCTTCTTATATTTGCTTCTTGTATTGTTCCCGTAAAATTAATACAGCCCCAGGAATTGCACTCATTGCAATATGGTTGTTCGATTACTTTGCACTTCTCAACGTCACAGCTTCCGCATTCTGTGCAACATAGCAAGTCTGTGTTTTCTTTGCTCATAGTCCTATCCCCTTACTCTAGGTGTTATGTGTTTAACAATACTGCCTAATAAGATTAAATATTCCACGGCCATGCTTTTTTGACTGGTCTCTAGGAATAAACTTCCCAGTACCGGGCCAAAAATCAATGATCTTGTCTTTACCCGTTACTGTTAAATGAACGTCACTATGAGCGACAAAATTAATGCCCCGTTCTTTAAGAATACGCTGTGCTTTATTCCTGTTATTCTCACGTTTCGATTGGCTCCTTTCTCTCATGTCGCGGAAAATTTCTACCATTTCTTCACTCATGGTTCTATCCTCATTTAATTTCTAATCGGTGTCCGCCTTTTAAGTTCACACCTTCGATTGTTTCACCAGACTGGATAGCCTTTTTCAGCGCGGTCTTATTGGGTGATTCAGTCACTTTAAGAGTGATGAATTTACCCGCTAGTTTTACGCCATTACCGATTAAAACGGCAGGCGGTGTCTTTTTTATTTTCAAATCAAACCAAGGCGAATTAATCTCACTGATACCTGATTCAATCATGTTTTGTAACAGATAGTCCTCTAAGCCTTTGGCATGACGCTCTAGGCTCTTTCTACGTTTAGCCATATCAGCCTCGGCCTGCTTTATCTGTTCAGCCATTGCCTTTGTGTTGCGGATATAAGCGCCGACCCTTTTGGCCTTTTCTGTTAGTTCACCTTCAAGACCTTCCATTGTGTCCAGAAAAGTCTGTTCATCAATAGCACCGTCCTGTTGCATGGCGTACAGGCTTTCTAGTGCGTGACTGTAGTCTTTTTGTACTTCAAATAGAGTTATATTCATGCTGCCTCCTTTAATAATTTTTTAAGGGTTCGATGGCTTCGACTATTAATTGCAGACTCTGGCGCCCACGAAATTCGTTCACATCCAAGCCATAAACCAACCGCGCCCGCTTATAGTTAGTAGGCCAGACATTTAAGTCGACATTAAAGCAGATAGCATCCAGGCGCTTGCCCGTATGGGTTTCTGCCACCACCAGTTTAAGGTGTTTTTGACCAACTATACGTTGCTGCACAAGATCGAAGTCACCGTGAAAGGTGGGCGCTTCAAAACCCTGGCCCCAGGGACCTGCTGCGGCCAACATTTGCGCCTGTTGTAACTGCATGTCAGCAGCATTTAATGTGCCATCAGTGCGCCAGCTACGGGCCAATAGAGCCGGATCCAAATGGCTCTTGGCATAGTCATTTAAGGCCTGCTTGAACTCATCAAGACGATCTGCTGCCAAGCTCAGCCCTGCCGCCATGGCGTGCCCGCCAAAGCGCGCAATCAACCCCGGATTTTTTACATCTACCGCCGCCAAGGCATCACGTATATGAAAACCGGGGATACTTCTGGCCGAGCCTTTTAACAAACCACCCTCACCCTGGGCAAATATCAGGCTTGGGCGATGCCAGCGCTCCTTGATGCGGGAAGCAACAATACCCACCACACCTTCATGCCAGTCCGGCTGGAACAGGCATATACAAGGTGGTAGTTCAGCCGTCTCTGCTGCTTGCAACTGGCTGACAATAACAGTAGCCTGCTCCTGCATTTCGCCTTCGATAGTGCGGCGCTGCTGGTTGAGTTGATCCAACTGTTGGGCCAGTTGTTGGGCGCGGCCAGCATCACTGGTCAGCAGGCACTCTATACCCACTGACATATCATCCAAACGCCCAGCCGCATTGAGGCGTGGCGCCAACACAAAACCCAAGTCCGTAGCCTGCAACTGGTCTAGTTGGCGCCCGGCCTGTTGCACCAGCGCCACAATACCGGGGCGAGCCAAACCCCGGCGGATACGTGCCATACCCTGAGCTACCAGAATACGATTATTATGATCCAGAGGCACCAGATCAGCTACAGTGCCCAGAGCCACTAGGTCTAAAAACTGCGCCATATTGGGCGCCGCAATGCCTGCCTTGTCGAACCATCCCTGCTGCTGTAGGTGGTGGCGCAAGGCACTCATCACGTAGAAAATAACCCCCACCCCAGCGGTGGATTTATGGGGAAACTCACAATCCGGTTGATTGGGGTTCACAATGGCATCGGCCGCAGGTAGCGTGTCTCCTGCCAAATGGTGATCGGTAACGATCACTTGCAAGCCCAGCGCGTGGGCCCGCTCGACCCCTTCGTGGCTGGCAATACCGTTATCAACGGTAACAATCACCTCTGGTGCCATCTCCATAGCAGCATCTACCAAAGGGGCACTCAAACCATAACCGTAGGTAAAGCGACTGGGAACTAGGAAACTGACCTTGTGGGCACCCATAGCACCCAGAGCCAAATAAGCCAAACTGGTACTGGTAGCACCATCACAATCAAAGTCACCAACAATCACTATATGTTGTTGTCGGGCAATGGCCTGGGCCAAAATGCTGACCGCCGTATCCATACCGGCCAGCGAATGATAAGGAGTCAGATATTGCAGCCCATATTCAAGCTGATGGGGATCGTCCACCCCACGCTGGGCGTAAATACGCGCCAGCAAAGGGTTAACAACCGCACTCAGGGCTGGGCTGCAGTCTTTTTGTACTTCAAATAGAGTTATATTCATGCTGCATCCTTCAATAATTCTTTAATGCTGCTACGGATATTAGCCTCAAGCTGGCCCCACACAATCGTTTTCTCGTCATCGCTCAATTCGTGCCAAGCCTCCGCGCAGGTGCTTGCGTCATTTTCCATGACCGCCTTTACTATCGCGTTGCGTGACTTGGCTAGTGCATAATCTACCTGTTTGGTGTATGCGTTCGTGTCCGCGTCTTTTGTATCATCAATAGCAAACAAACCGTTTAGCGCATACTTTCGAGCATAGCTACTCGCTGTGCCGGTTATCTGGCTATCATCCATCCCCTTCTTGGATATGGCTTCCCTAGCAAATGCGGTGGTTGATATATTGTCATCACCAATAGACAGCGTAGCCGTGGCTTTTACATACACCCGATCACCAACAGCGACCATATCGTCAGACAGGGTTAATATAGCCCCGTTTAAGTGGGGCTTTACTGCTTCTACAATATCGGCACAATTACGGTAAGCATATTTGCCAAAATCATTATACTGGCCCTTGGGCGCTTTCAACTGGCTTTGAATTTCTGCCAGCTTTTCATGTACATTACTCATGCCATAACCTCCCGTGGAAATGCGTTGTCATACTCTGCCTGCAACTCGCGGAACTTGTTTTCATACGCCAACCATTTCGCGTGTTGGTGTTTCCGGCTGTAGGGATTTTCATTGCTGCTTGTTTGCATCCAATCAATATCCGCTCTGGATGCAGGATGCAGATTTTCTATAATTTGCCGCATATCAGCCTCCGAAATTCATTATTGTTACTGTGAGACCTATAACGCCTACTATGACAAGCTGCCAAGGGGCTAGCCTGTCAGCTATTGCGTCCGGTAAAAGCCATAGGACTATACCGACCGCGTAAGTCATGCTGCCTCTAATGCTGCGCGGAACAACTTTTCCTGTTTGGCCCTAGCAGCATCCGCTTCAGCCCAAGTAGCATTCGCTTCAGCAGACCTATAAGCATTCCTAGCAGCATGTAATGAAGCCCAAGCAGCATCCTTATAAGCAGCCCAAACAGCAACCCAAGCAGCCGTATCATAAACAGCATCCCGAGCATCAAGCTTAGCAACAGTTAGTTCACCGTAGGTTGCTTTACCGTTGGCATATAGCTCTGCCACATCAAGGGCTTTAATGCTCCGTTTATCCTTCATTAAATGCTGAACTTCTCTTGCAAAACTGACGGCTAACAACCGCCATTTTTCATCGTGTTCAGGTAGGCATCTTAGGCACCATAGCGCGGCATCAAGGCCATTGCTTTCGAGCACGTCTGTTAGCGGAAACTCAACGTCATCGGCTTCAGTTTTACCTTTCGACTTGAGCAGTGTTTCCCAGCCACCAGTATGGTGGAACTGCCCATGTTCTTTGATTTTTTTCAATGTGATATTCATGCTGCCTCCTCAAAAAATTCTAGATAGTCTTGTAAATGCTGTTCCCACCAATGGAAAACGTTGCTTCGGAAATCTTCATCTGCCAAATCAGTGGTTTGTGTTTCAATCAGTAACTCAAATGCACGCCGATTGGCTTTTGTTTTGTCGGTCCCTGTAATAGCCATTTTTATCATTTCGTATTTTGTGACCTGTTCGCCGGTAGCTGGATCAACTGGTTTTCCTTCAAGCCAGCATTCTTCTATCCAGAGTTGCCGCCGTGCGTCGATGATGTTCATGTCTCACTCCGGTTAGTGGGTGAGGGCTTTTCACCCTCTTGGGCACTCTATCGTTCAGGTCTGCCTTGTTCACTAATATCACATATTGTAATAATCAAGTCAATACGAAATGAAATATTTTTTGAATTAATTTACGCCCGTTTAAAAATACTGGTAACTGTTGCGGCTTTATTGTGTGGTTCTGTTCTAATTTCAGGGGCCTGGATGAATCTCTCAACCCCCTGTTTCAAATCGCGTGGCGCTTTTCTAAAGGCGCGAATTAACTGCAGTTCTCTAGCCGTTATTTGGCAGACTGGCAATACATTACCCATGACTGTCACCATTCAGGTGCCATTGCACGATAGGCAGCCACGCTTCAAAATCTTCAAAGCAGTGTGCGCCACCATTCAAAATGATCTGGTTGCAGTCCTGGTAATATTCTACCGCCTTTTTATAATCAAGCGATTCGTCGTCTTTTTGGAGCATGACCAGCAGTTTGTCGGGGTTGTTAATGGGTGGTTCTATAATTGATAAATCGGTTCTTATCTGACGAAGTAAAGCCGGTTGATCCCACAGCATGCCTGCCAAGATTTCAGATTTGTAGGGTTGAGGAACAGGATTAGTGATAGCGGCAGGGATGCCCCTAGTTTGCGATAGGTAGGTTGCATAGAAACCCCCAAGGGAATGGCCTACCAATCCCACCGGGCCTTGTATACCATCAAGAAGGGCATCTAGCGCCTGTATGGCCTCTAGCGGTTTCATTGGTAGTTTAGGAGTTAATGCTCCGAATTGTTCACGAAGCTGGATGCCTTTTTGCGATTCGCCTGATTGCAGGGAATCATGGAAGCCGTGTATGTACACGATTTGGACGTTATTAGACATGATGGTG
>Ga0080013_1005650_pt1 | contig 11530 bp, 13 predicted proteins | sample ETNvirenome_6_85_FD_69236 | JGI IMG/M metagenome (GOLD analysis project Ga0080013, IMG submission 69236) | Marine viral communities from the Pacific Ocean - ETNP_6_85 (SPADES assembly) (version 2) | ecosystem: Environmental > Aquatic > Marine > Oceanic | place: Pacific Ocean | collected 2013-06-19
AAGTGATCCACGAAACTATCCATATCATCCGCGAGAAAATAAATATTTTCCGAATAGGATAGAAATTTTCTTATCAATTTATATCCATACCACAACAGCAATGCGTTTATCAACACAGAAACTGCCAAAATAACATATATCATATCTTATATCTCCTTCTTCGACGCCTCTTGCCGCTGTTCCCTCAAATCCTTTTTAAATTCTTCTATAGAAGAGTTGACCAGTTCACCAGTCTTGGCATCAATTTCCCTAACCTTCAACGAGAGAGGAACCGACGGAACCTTATTTAAGGACTGTGTGCACTCTACGCATTGCAATTCTACACTCTCGGTCATAGAGTGTGAAATGTCATAATAGTTATCACATTCTTCGCAATGATAAGTATATCTAGGCACCCTCAGTCACCACCTCGAAGGTGGGTGGATTCTCGACAAATAAATTTCCATCATCATCCGTGATGAAATTTAATTCTTCCAAAATAGGAACAATATCCTCTTGTGCCATAAGGCATTTTTGTAGCGCCATCATAAGTGCGCCTTGTGCTTGATTTGATAATTTCATTTTAATTCTCCTTTTATAAATCAAATATCTGCTCTCGAACAGTTGGAAGACTCCTCATAATGAGAAGACTCAAATCTTCATTGCTACACAGAGTTCTGTCTATTCCCTCTGGTGTCTCAAATTTATTAATCGCTATACCCAAATCAAACTTCTCATTAATATCTGTGACCATCTCATGCTTTGTGACGGCAGCGGACGAAACATGAAAGAGTCCCTCTGTGTATATCTGTTCTTCGATTATTTTCTCACAAATCTTCGCATATTGCTTAGTTGTAACACCATTCCATCTATGATTTGTAAACCCATTAATTTCTTTTCCCTTCATCGATTTTACCCATGCGATCAAACTTGCATCTTTATGAATTTCTTCACCAATAATACTAGTTCTAATCACCATACAATCCTCCTTTGGTTCTCCAAGAGATTTAGATTTACCATAAAAATCTAAGCAGTCATGCTCATCCGTTTCCACATAATTTCCCTTGCGCCCAGAGTATACACAATCAGTAGTTATATGAATTAGTTTAATTCCATATTTCTTACAGTGGGTTGCCAGTTCGCGAGGAAATAAAGAATTTAAATAAATACTTTGCGCTTTGTTCTCCTCAATAAATGGTTTTATAACTCCAATACAATTAATAATATAATCAACTCGGGGAAGATCATATAATCTGGTCTTGCCGGCATCAAACCACATCTTATTTCTTCCGTATGATACTTCTATATTTCTGTAAGTTAAAGTGGTTTCATACTTTGTTTTATTTAAAAAATATTTTCCCAGTGCACTGCCCAGCATTCCGGTGCTCCCCAGAACTAAAATCTTTATCATAATTTATCCTACAACGCCCTTTTCCACCAAAAATGAACTAACTTCATCAATAGGAAGAACTACCAAATCAGAAGAAAAGGCATTTGCCTCTGTATTGATGATCTTGTTTGTTATCACAAAATATTTATCATATTCTAAGGTTCTAAGTGATTCTTCATAACTAACCATCTCTTCGTGTAGTTTTTCGCCGGGTCGGATACCGATAGAATTAAGTTGCACCTCACTAATGCCGTAATATTTCGCTAGTTCCTTCGCCACATCAGTTATTCTTAAGGACGGCAATTTTGGAACGACTATATTACCATGAGATTCTGCGCGTTCGTATGCCCACTCTATCAAATCTACTGACTCCCCGAGTGTAACAAAAAATCGTGTCATTGCAGCATCAGTAATCGGCAGCGACTTTTCGCCTGCTTCCAGAAGTTTCTTAAAGAAAGGAATTACCGACCCAGTTGATTCCAAGACATTTCCATATCTACATAATGCTACTTTAATTTTATCTTGTTTGTTGGCAAAATCTATATATAGTCTTTCCGAGATCGCCTTACACATTCCATAAACATTGATTGGTTTGCACGCCTTGTCGGTCGATATAAACATCAGCGTCTCTATCTGATGATTACTGACTCCTACGCAATCAATTAAATTTCTATGTCCTATAATATTTGTTTTTACGCTCTCGTAAGGATTGTGTTCGCAAACGGGCACGTGCTTAAGCGCTGCTGTATTAATTACTACATCAGGCGTGTGCTCATTGAGAACTTGTAAAATACTATCTTTATCTTTGATATCCCCGATTTGATATATTACTCCAGGAAAATCACGCCTCATGTTAACCTGCTTGTGTTCATCGCGAGAGAAAACAATAATATCATTATCTTCGCAATAACGCTGAGTTAAAGTCTTGCCCAAGGCGCCTGTGCCGCCCAGTATTAAAATTTTCTTATTTTTCATCTAGCGCCCTCCTCATTCAATACAAAAGCATCGTCTATGGGACCAACTCGACCAACCAGACTATATCCCCTATTTGCCAATAATTTTCTAACCTTATTTTCATTATAATTGTTTTCAACTAAAATTATTCGGATTTTATATTTTTCGAAATCTAGTGAATCCAAAATCTCAAATTCCGATCCCTCTGTATCTATTGTGCAAAAATCAATTTCGGAAACATCATTTCTACTCAGTACATTATTTAATAAATCTGCTCGAACCGTCAACGTCTCACTACCGTTATTCTTTGGGTGTCTCATCTCCATGTCGATTCTGTGTAGATGTTCTTTGGGATAGTTTTCGACAATTCCGCTCAGACCTTTCCCCCATCCCCGAATATCTAAAAATTGTGTTTCGCCCACACGATCAGAAATAGCTACGCGCTCGCAAATACATTTCCTATTCTTCTTAAGTAACTTAAATCTTTCTGGGCTCGGTTCTATGCAAATCCCTGACCATCCCATCGTTTCCTCAAAGAACATTGTGTTACTCTTGTCAATGCCGTCGTCAGCGCCGATTTCTAAAAATGTTCCCCCCTTCGTGCCCCTAAAATAATTCTCATAAAGCCACTTATCTTGACCATATTGACTATAAAACTTCATATCTGAACTTCCTCTGTTATCTCTTCTATTTTTTTTCTTACAATCTCCCAGATATTATATTCATCCAGAATTTTTCTCCTACTACGCGATATCGCTGCAACCTCTTCCGATGTGGGAGGTTCTTCTATTATATTTTGTATTGTCTCTATGGGGTGAGGGTCATCTATGTCTATCGTTCTATAACTCTGAGGTTCAAAAAAATCATCCATGTTGGGGCAACCCCAGTAGAGTGGCATACACCATGAAAGATACGCATCTGCTAATTTTTCAGTCCAATAATTTTTTTCTTGAGAATTTTCTAATACAATGCTGTAAGCATAGGGGAGTAATGCGCGTAACTTACAATTGCCATCATAATTTAATTCGCCTTTATAAGCACTGCCACAATTGTGAATATGATGCCCCCTCCCATAAAGATCGACTGGGGTGTTGCTTGCTACCGCCCTCTTGATAAACTCTAAACGATGAGCATGCTTTATCGAAGATACACAACTCACCTTTCTTTCTTTCTTTGGATAACCCATATCCTTCAATTGATCGTAATTTCTATTTACCCACCACGTTATTCCGCAATGTGCGTCTTTCCATAAAAGAGAATGCTTGAATCCGCTAGGTGCAGTTTCAATAAAGTCTGGCTCGCGCTTAAGATATATTGTTTTCTCAGAATCAAAATCGTGATTTACTTTTCGTCCTCCCAATACTATACAATAATCAGCATTGTTGATATTATCAACTCCCACAATATCTTTCCACGTGCCCGAAAGTCCTGGGGTTTGTTTGCTGTACCGCTGCAATAAACTAGACGGGCGTTCGTTCCATGAATTTATAAAAAACACTTTGTTCATTCTTTCCCTCACCATTGTTTGTGACTTTTGTGGTCTAAGAAATTGAATTCATACTTTTCTGTCTCGTCCAGCAGCAGTGCTGTAGAGACATATCGATCCAAGATTGTGGATGGTCGATGGGCCCCACGTGTGCCACCCTCCGCCAATCTGTTTTCAAACACATGTTCAAGAAAACGTCCTATTCGGCCGAAAGTTTTACTATCCAGAATAAAAGATTGTTGAGTCGTTAGAAGAGGATCTCTATAGATAATATCAGAATATGCATGAAGCGTACCAAAAAAATTATTATAATCATCAACAACTGTTTCCATAACATTTTTATTTCGTAATATGAAATTCTGATTGGCAAGCATTTTAAATCTATGTTGGCATCTCAGCGGAATTATCATTTCATCGTTATTCTGTACAATATCATTGACCATTTTAGTAAAACCATTCTCCATTTTCCCATCCGGCACTTTTTGCTTAAGCGCGATGTCATATTCTACAAATCCCACATATTCATAACCTTCATGTAAACGATTCTTAAAAAAATGATATATTAAAGAAGGTGCCATATAGACATTTTTCTGGTAATAGGGATCGTAATATTTTAACTTGTCTTCACTCCACACATTGTATCCAAACTCATCATTATATTGAATCGAATATTTTTCGTTACATTTCACAAAATCATAATATTTATGGTTAAATGAGGGATCGCAATCATAATATTTATCAACTAAATATTTGTGAAAAACAACATTAACTTTCCACTTTTTTCGCTTCCTCATTTCTTGATCCGCTGCATCAAATCTACATCTCTTCTATCTTTCTCTTCGTCTCTAAATTTTTTCATATTTCGTACCGTATCCACCGAAGCAAATTTCATGCCGTGGAGATAAAAGTGATTTTGTGGATTATAAATTATTTCATTTTTAGCAACTCGATAGTGATGACTTTCCGCGTTATGGCACTCTATCATCTGATCGAGATCAGGGATGGAATTTAGATGTAAAAAATCTAAGTCGCGACAGTCCCTCAGTCCGTAAGCGGAAAGCACCGCACTTGAATCAACACAAAAGTCTTCCCTGTCTTCCCGTTCTCTCAACAACTGCTGATATCTTCCAAAAAATGATTCAAAGTTGGGAAGAAAATTAACTTTCCTATGGTTGAGGAAACGGATGCTGTTGGCATTAAAGATAGAACTTGCTATTCGCCAAGTCTCTTCTTGTGTGTCGTTAATGTGCACAGAATGATTTTGCACTCCGCAAAAACTTCTCAAATGATTCTTGAACTTAATCAGATTTTCCCTGCTATCTTCTTCTATGAGCATCGTATATATTTTGGAACCTTTTGAAAAACAAAGTTGGGTTTTTACTGCCACACCTGGATAGTTCATGTCTCTGCTTCCAATCCAACTTTCGCCGTGATAGAGATTATGGACATAATTGAACTTACCATTCATAGTCAACTCTACTTCCTTCTTGTATATTACGCCATATTCATTTTCTACCATAGATATAAGATTTTCAGTGGGATAGTCGTGGGAAGGAAAGAGGGTTATGGTGAATAAATTCTTCTTGTTTCTGCAAAATTCTAGTGCCATTTCATCCAAATAAATCTCTCTCAGTCCTTCAGGCACGAAATTTTTCTTATTTTTAAAATAGTTATAATCGCATCCGCCCTGACCCTCAAGCGGAGTGCCTTCATAGGTTTCTATCTCTTTACCGAAAACAATACCACTAGCAATTCGATGGGCGCCATTGATGGCGGATCCATTTATAGTAGGCACTTTACTTTTAGAAGAAGAAAAACCGTTTTTACCTATATCCTCCAACAAAGCATTAAAGGAATCCAAAAACATTTGTGGCCCCTCTTTAGACGGAGAGATCTCCTTCAAATTATTCCAAACTTTAAGGTGCTCTAAATACATCTGCGTGGCAAACTCTACGTTAGTTTCTTTAATCCTATTTCTTGCATAAAATGTTTTAGCAGATATATCAAATCTGCTCGAATCTAATAACTGGCATGCCTCGATCTTGCTCATCTAATTTTCCACCTCATCAAAATCGATTGTTAAATATTTCGGCTTGCGCTTAATTTCGGCAGCACATTCTAGTTGTTGACGTTCTTTTATGTACATATCACTTAATGGATTCTGCTTATTATAAACATATATTCTATCTTTTATATGTTCACTTCTAGTCCCCGCCATTTCTAACATGGGGTACATAAAGGATAGGTCCCAAGCTACCTCATAAAATTCATTAGTTGTGGGATCTATCAGGTCTGAAAGTTTAATTTTATCCCATAATTTTTTCTTGAAGGTTCTTAGGTGAGAGGCGCGCCATGCCACATTCCTGAAAAGATTATTTTCCAGTACAGAGGAAGGATAGGGTTCCAAAAATAATGCATGACAAAATCCGGATGGGTATTCCACAAAACTTCCATAGGTGATCAGGCATTTCTTCTCCTCATATACATTATTTATCTTCTCGAACACAAATTCGTCGCTTAACCAATCATCTCCGTCTATCGTAATTATAATGTCTTCGTCATCAGAACTTATACTCTTTATGCCATCATAAATATTTTTTAATGCATATTTTTTTTCCATATTTATGATGGCACTAAATCTGCCATCATCTTCGATAGCATTCCTAATAATAGAGGGAGTAGCGTCAGTTGATATATCGTCAATCACTACGCATTCAAAATTTTTATACGTTTGCTCCTTAATGCTCTCTATGGTTTTACCAATCCACTTCTCACAATTATAGGCTGGTATGATCACTTTGATATTGTTCATTGTTTTAACCCAAAACCCTTTTCAATATGGAAACAATCTTGGACGATGTTTTTCCATCGCCAAGCCAGTCGCTGGATCCTGAAAATGGTGGTGCATATAACCAAGCAAGAGAGTCTTCGTAAGAACTCTTATCATTTAAGTCTAACATAAAACTACAATTATTTTCAACCGACTCCGGTCTTTCAGTAAAATCTCTTGGAACTATCACAGGTATATTTAACAATGCCGGTTCCTCTTGCGCTGTGCCGCTATCGCTTATGATAAACAAACTATCCTGCATGAATCTCACAAAATCTTTATACCCCATCAAATCCACCGACTCAACATTCCCCATCGAAATATCAAAGTCTTTTAGGGCGGTTTCAGTACGTCCAAACTTAAGCATTTTTACCGTCTTTCCCGTTTTGTCCGCACAGTAATTTGCGTAATCCATAATCGATTTTAATCGATCTTTATATTTAAAATTTTCAGGTCTATGAATATCTAAGAGAATATGTTCCTGGGTTCCTTTATAATCTAAATCTGCCATTTTTTTCAGCGGTTCAACCACTGTATTTCCTACCACAAAAACTCTATCTTTGGGAATTCCTTCGCGCAGTGCTTTCTGTTTATAGTTCTCATGGTAAACAAATAAAAAGTTACTGACGTGATCACACACCTTTCGATTTATTTCTTCCAACATCCTTTCATCATAACTCCGCATACCCCCTTCGATATGTCCAACCTTGTATCCCTCTTTACGAAGAGGCACAGATGCTAACACAGAATTACTATCCCCCAAAAATAAAATAATATCTGGTTCTATATCGTCTCTCTTTAATTGTTCAATAATTGCTGGTCCCAAATCTGCTTGCTGCTGATAGTGGGTTTTACCAGCGGCACCTATCGATAGGTTATAGTCGGGTCTACGAATATCCAAATCTTCAAAAAATACATCAGATAACAATTTGTCATAGTGCTGACCAGTGTGCATTAGGATGTGATTGCACCAAGGTGCCGTGTCCAATTTCTTAAACACGTCTGCCATTCTTATAAAATCGGGCCGGATGCCCGTGACTGTTACTACTGTTTTCATATTTTCTTTTTTTCTCCTACGAAAGAGATTAGAACACCTTCCGCATTAAACTTGAGGATTTGAAAAAACTTTTCTAGTATTCTCTTCAATTCACTCGGGTCAAACCCATTAACATATGAGGTATGGTTGGGAATTTGAAGGGAGCATATTCCTCCCTCTTTTAGAGATTTAAATGCATCTTCGATATATTCCAATTGTTCCTCCCTCGTTATGTGAATAAAAACTAACTCCGAGAAAACGATATCTAAAGAAGACTCGCCCACTATATCAGACAAGTTGGTGCCCACGACATATGAGCAATTATCGAATCCAAATTGTTTATTGTATTCAATTGCTTCGTTGACCATGCTATCAGATATATCCATCCCCACATATGATTCAACACATGGTGCTACCCAGTGTGCAATCCTACCCATACCACATCCAATCTCGGCAAATTTGGTATTTTTATTGGCATATTTTTCTAAACCAAACCACATACTTTCTTTCTTTGTTTTAAATTGTTCTAGCGTAAATCCATAACATATTTCATGAATAGGATTTGTCCTACCGGCTTTTCGCCAATATTCCTTCCCATAAACAAAATCCCACCTACTCATTATTCTTCTAAAACCTTTTCTATCGCCTTAGAGATGGTTGAATTAAAACTTTTATAATTTTCCATTGTCATGGAGTTGTTTGCTTTTTGAGTTATCGGACTTCCACCATACCAATGAATTCCAATCGACTTTTCACAAACTTCAGAATAATAATCCTTCTCAAAAATAGAATTTATAGTGGTGTGGTCATAAAGGTAAAACTCGGAACATAAAATACTCCTATAATTAAGAGGAGCTGTTTCGCCGGCAGCATTTTTAAAGTTAAGTTTTAGTGTCTGATTTCCTGGATAGACTATCTCACTGCTACCGCCGGCACCCATCAAATTATTAATTAAATTGGGTCCTACCGATTGGTAAAGTAAATCTTTCCCCGAAAGTAATATCTTCTTCGATTCTTTCATCAACTTTCCGTAAAATGGATTACGATTCTTACTTGAAAGCATTATTCCTATTCTTGACCCGTGGTTGTGATTTATGTTTAGGGAGCAATCAAGGTTTCTATTCTCTATCTTATTTATATCTAACTCTTTCATACTCTTAATGAATAAAACATCCATATCACTCCACATTCCCCCGTAATGATGTAAGAGATACCACCTAAAATAATCGGATTTATGAACTTCTGATACTTTATGGTCGCCAAATATTTTGGCAAAATCAACTTCTACTATTTTAATTGGTAATTTTTTCGCTAATTCATAGTAGTCTTCTAAATTTTCATAATCTTCTACATCGCATCGATGGAATTTATCGTTCCAAGTAGACCCTTCTTGTAAATCTTTGGGCACGTACAACACAGCTGACCAGTCTGGATTCATTTTTTTAAAAGAATGTAAAGTCATATACCGCAAGAAAGACATATTGTCCGATCCCCAGTAAAAGTGGGCGACTTTAGGAACCCTTTTCAAGTGCCATTGCTTGTATTCAGAATCAATTAGATCCCAGGTCATGGCGTTGGCGCCTATGACACATGCTCTGTTTTGATTAGATAGAGCATCGGGCGGATCTTTATGGACTCCAAGAGAAGAATCCACAAATCCCACGCGGGAGTTCATACCCATCTTCACCGCCATATAGTAATCCTCTCCCGGAATAGTTAAAAATTCTCCACACTCGTTTTTTAGGCGCATTGTAAACATAAAATTAACACCCTGATAACATTGTTTTCGATTAATGTCCACCCAATCATCTACATGGAAAACTTTACCCGTAAACTCATCCGGATAGTACTCTCCAAAATCTATGTGTCGGAATCCAAAATTATTGTCATGCGGCACATACGCTCGAATGTGCATCTCCTTTGTTTTTCCTGGGACGAGAACCATTCCTTTTGAATTCATTCTCTTGATCTTCCCGACAAATTCAGATTCATAGGCAGAAACAACATACTCTACATCCCTGTTGGACCTCAGAAAAGTAACAAGTTTCTCCACCATATTCTCAGATTTTCTGTCGTCGGAAGAAAACCAAGTGGCGAACTCTCCTTGTGCTTTTTCAAATCCAAAATTCAATGCCGAACCGGTACCGCCATTCTCCTTATTGAAATATTGCATATTATCATATTTCATGCAATATTCCTTTAAAATATTTTCTGTCTCGTCTGTTGACCCGTCATTAACTATGATGACTTCTATAGGTTCATAAGTTTGAGATACGATATCGTCAAGAGCTGCCCTTAAATGTTCTTCGTCATTATATGTGGGCACAACAATAGAAACTAAATCTTTTTTCATGTATCTCCTCCCACAGTTTGGAGAAGATCTTCCACTACATCTTCTTCTTCCCATTTTGAGGAATCTAGAGTTTCAACCCCACCGACACATTGAAAAATCTTATTATAAGTTGAATCTTCGGTAAAATTACTTCTTACATATTTCGCCAACTTTTTTGCTTCTGATTTGCGCATTCCATAATTTTTATATACTTCTCTCATAGCATGCCGAAAAGAAGACTCTTTGGGAAAACACCATTGACTTTCCTTTTGTAAAACACCTTCCCAAACCGCTTCTGCTTGAATGGGAGCAATGTTATAATCAACTTTGGTAAAGTGAGCTTTACTCTTCGTCTTGCCCTTTTTGTCTTTTTTGGGAGCGTATAAGAAATCCATATGACCGCTCCAATTAGGCGCAATTACAGGCAACTCATTATAAACTGCTTCGAAGAGAGGGAGTCCAAATCCTTCGCCGTGAGTCGCAGTAACAATTGCCTTTACTTTCGGATGAGTATATATGCCGCACATTTCTTCTTCGGTCAGATTACCATGCACCAGATATATTTTACATTTTCTATCCGGGTATGCACTTAAGAATCCTTTTATTCTCCTCTCGCAATGCATCCTATCGGCAACATTGTTCTTTCTAGTGTTTGCCTTCACTACTAATCCGACTTCTTCATCCTTAAATTCCTCCACAAACCATGCTATGGTATTACCTAGATTCTTTCTTGGGCCCCACTGCGCGATTACGCAAAAATTGAAATCATAGTCTAAATTTAAATCGATTTCTTGCGGTATCGTCTTTTTGATTGGATAGTGGATAACCTCAATTGGAGTCATATTCTTAATTTCTATCTCTTGGTTCGATGCCTGATTCTTTAAGGTATAAGAAGTATTATCAAACGCACATTTCGCGTGGTTAGACGGTACGATAATCTTATCCATTAATTTACACTTCTCTACCCATCGTGGAGCGATTTTAGTAGTTTCAATGCCGGCAGTAACTCCAATGTTGGTTGGTGCCATTGCCTCCCACTCCGGAGGGATTGTTACTTGAATCGAAACATCAAATTGTCCACCTTTCTGCTTGTAATACGCCGTTTTCGAGACAAGAAAATCTAACCATGCTCTCTCTTCATTGTCATCTATGAAAAATCCAGTTTGTCCCCACCCTGTACTTTCAAAGAATATTTCGAAATGATCTTCGTAAGATCGTAGCGCTCGCAAGATAAGTCGAGCGTGCTCTCCATATCCACTCGACGTTAGACCTGGGCCTCTAACTAAGACCTTCTTTTTTAATTGCAATTGCCCTTCTTGTGTGTCCATACACCACCCACTCCTCTAAAAAGAAATAACTTCCCATCTTTTATATTTTTTACGATTTTCCCATGATCCGCGCTCAAGATATACTTTGGAAAATAATCGATCCCACTTTTCCAAAGTCTTCTCAAAATTATAATTTTTAATAATATTCTCTCTTCCTTTTTTGCCCATCGTGGCGCGGTCTTCCGGACTCATCTC